>ERZ889078.39-NODE-39-length-91081-cov-18.053897_pt1 | contig 91081 bp, 124 predicted proteins | sample MGYA00521266_ERZ889078 | MGnify/ENA primary metagenome ERZ889078 (study PRJEB32303, sample SAMEA104408618) | aquatic metagenome | biome: Brackish water; feature: Pelagic; material: water | place: Baltic Sea | collected 2014-06-16T06:34:00 | depth 76,534 m ... | reverse complement strand
AAAAACTTTATTGAAATGAGTGGACTGTTTGATTATATAATCTTTGACCTTCTTTTGTTGGTACTTTTAGGTTTTTATCCAACCATTTTCTGTTTGATATTTGTCGAACTCTTGTTACTGTCTGGTCATTTGTAAGATTATTATAGATTAATTGTTTGTCTAATTTTCCATCCATTTGAGTATCTTGGTTTCCATCCATGAAAAAAGCTATGTTTGAAGTTCCATCTTTATTCCTCTTCATAGTTTGAATCTTCATTCCACCTCTATTTTCGACAATCATATCAATATAAAATACGCTTATTTTTTCATATAAGGTTCCATTTAATACAGTATCTGCCATGTGTTGTTGGTAAAGGTTCATCTGAACAGTTCCTTTCGAATCTACTGCTGTAAATGATGGTTTAAACTGTCTTAAATTTGCAGTCATGTCATCTATCGAAGCTGTTTCTTCAACTTCTAAAGGAGTTGATTCTTGTTCTTCAACAACTTCTGTTTGTTTTGATTGATTTGTAACAGGTTCTGTTGGCGAATCATTAATTGATCTTAGAATATAATCTACTGCCACTAATGGAACCATTACTGCAGCAGTTATAAGAAGTCTTTTTGCAAGAGTTTTTGCATTAAATTTGTATAAATTTGAGTCTCTATAGATTGGGGCAAGATGTTTTTTTGAATTATTCATTTTAGTATACCTCTAGTTTAACATAGAATACAAGAACAGTATTTAAAGTTTTCTATTTTTAACTACTTACTAGTGATTAAAATAACAACATTTATATATGTCTACGCATTACACAACATAAACCCTTTTATATTAACTAACATTTTCACAAAACAATGGCATTACTAACAAAAACAAAATATCTTGCAGGATTGCAATGTTCTAAACTTCTTTGGACGCTAATTAATGATAAAGCAAGCATTCCAGAACCTGATGAGTCTCAAGAGCTAATATTTGATACGGGAACTGATGTTGGAGTCTTAGCAACATCATTATACCCTGAAGGTATCAAGGTTTCTGAAGGCAATTTTATGGAAAATATCAATCAAACTAAAACTTTACTCGATAAAAATAAACCTTTGTTTGAACCAGGATTTATGGTGGACGATTTATTTAGTAGAGGAGATATTTTAGTTCCAAATGACAACGACACTTGGGACATAGTTGAAGTTAAATCCTCAACCAAATTAAAAGAAGTTAATATTCATGACGTTTCTTTTCAAAAATTAGTTTACGAAAAAGCAGGTTTAAAAATTGATAAATGCTATGTAATGCACATTGACAAAACATACGTAAGAAATGGAGATATTGAACCTGAAAAACTATTCATTAAAGAAGATATTACAGAACAAGTTAAAGAATTCGAAGTCGGAATCAAAGAACGAGTAAAAGATATGAAAGCTGTCCTAAACGGAAAAAAACCAAAAATTGACATCGGTAATTATTGTAATAACCCGACTGATTGTAGTTTAACAGACGATTGCTGGGATTTCTTACCAAAAGGAAATGTTTTTGACCTTACTAGAGGCGGAAAAAGATCATGGGAATTATATTCAAAAAACATAATAAAAATCAAAGACATACCAAATGAATTTAAACTCTCAGAAAAACAAGAAATCCAAAGACAAGCAGCATTAACTGGAAAACCTCATGTAGAGCCAGCAAATATTAAGAAATTTATAGATGGATTAAATTACCCACTATATTATTTTGACTTTGAAACAATTAATCCTGCAGTGCCAATATTCAACGGTATGAGTCCATATCAAAAAATTCCATTTCAATATTCCTTACACATTCAAGAAACAGAAGACGGAGAACTAAAACATGTTTCTTTCTTAGCAGACCATAAAAAAGATCCTAGAGAAGAAATTCTTAAGTCAATGCAAGAAAACCTAGGAACAGAAGGAACAATCCTCGCTTGGAATCAAAGTTTTGAGATTGGCGTAATAAAAGAATTAGTAGCAAACTTTCCAGAATACGAAGAATGGGGATCTCAAACAATTAAAAGAGTTGATGATTTAATTATTCCATTCAGACAATTTAATTATTACAATTCAATTCAAAAAGGTTCAGCATCCTTAAAAAACGTTCTTCCAGCATTAACAGATTTATCTTATGATAATCTAGAAATAGGAAATGGAGCAGACGCCAGCAGTTTATATCATCGAATGGTTATTGATGAATTACAACCATTTGAAGTAGAAAAGATAAGAACTGATTTAGAAACTTACTGTACTCAAGATACTTATGCAGAAGTTGTTATTCTAAAAGAATTGAGAAAACTAGTTTGAATATACTTGTTTAATAAAATCGTAAATCTTACGAAGTTTTCTCAATCGACAATTTAAACAATAAGTTCAAAAAATTAGTTGTGAATAAAAAGAACTTAAAAATCATTATTTATCTTAATGCAGACACCATAATTAAATTAAATAAATTAGCAATAAAATTATTTGTTCAAAAAAAAGCAGATTCTCACGAAGTATTAAACTATTCAAGAATTTTAAAAATAATCAACAAATGTGAAGAAACAAAAGGAGATATTTATGACAAAGCAGTTATTTTACTTAAAGGATTAGTACAATATCACGCTTTTGCTAGTGGAAACAGAAGAACAGCTATTTTAGCAACAATAGTCTTTTGTATTTGGAATAAACAAAAGGTTTATATACCGAACAACCCAACAAACTCTAAAGTACTAATTGGAATAAGAGAAGATTTTTATTCTAATAACAAAATAAAAAATTGGATTAAAAATGGTAAAATCAAAACATTCAAAAGATAAAGAAAAAGCAATTTACCCTGAATTTGACGAAGTTCTAGCTAGAAAGGTTGCTAATGAATATCATGAACTTCTAGAGTCAGTCGGAAATCTTTGAACATAATTCTTATTTTAGTCCAAAACTTTATATAATTCTCAACATTTCTAACCATCATGAACATATATTTTGCAGCTTCAATTAGAGGCGGACGAAAAGATGCCAAAATTTATAGCGAAATTGTAGATTATCTCAAATCATACGGTACTGTTTTAACCGAACATGTGGGCGATATAACTCTTTCAGAAATGGGCGATGATGGTCCAACTGATAAATACATTCACGATAGAGATTTAGCATGGCTTGATGAATCTGACGTGTTAGTCTCAGAAGTTACTAATGTTTCATTAGGAGTAGGTTATGAGATTAGAGATGCAGAACGTTTAGAAATGCCCGTTCTTTGTCTTTATAGACCACAAGTTGGTAAAGCATTATCTGCAATGATTACAGGTTCAGACCAAAACATAAATAAGGATTACCACACATTAGATGAAGCAAAAAAACATATTGATGACTTCTTTCGAAATATTAAATAATTCTTTAAACTTAAATACATCTTATTTTTAACTACTTAATAGTGATGAAAATAAAAACATTTATATATTGAAGTTGATTTACAACTACAAAAAAGGTGAAAACATGATAAAAGAAATAATCACAAGCGCTTTAACTTTATTAACTGTAAAACAAGCTTTATCTCAAGATTTACAAACAAATCTTTCAGACACAGCATTATTAAACGATGTTGCTAATGAAGTATTAGATATTGGTAATGTAGTAGGGCATTACTCTTCAGGTGATGGAAAAGTAAATAATTATCCATTTATATACAGAACGACACTCTTCAAAGATAATGATTCTATCGATGTTCAAGTTCAAGATAATAATTTTAACAAACAATGGGATGAAGGAGACCATATTGAAGTAGGTAATAGTTTTAAGTTTCCTGTATACAAAAAAGAAGAAGATGGTTTTTCTATTAGTCCCGGATACGACGAACATATAGATTTGAAATTTGGAAATGGTGAAGGAATAGTTGTTGGTACAGCAGATTATACAGAAAAACAATTTAGAGCAGATTCAAAGCAAAGAGGATTACAAAGAACTAAAGAGAAAACTAGCGAACAACTTTCTAAGCTAAGACACATTTATCAACGAAGATAAAATGGATGAATTTTTAGTAAAACAATATCATGAATTTCACAAGTTTTTCTTTAACCAAGTAACTGACAGACTAAAAGCAATAGATCCAAGTAAAAAATATAAACTACCAAGCGTAAACTTCATAGATATACCAAAACACAAACAAACTTCAGCATATTTTCTTCCAGATATACATGCAGTAATACTCGATAAAGAAGCTCATTCAGAGTTTAATTTAGAAAGTTTACCACACGAAATTTTACATTCAATAAGAGATCAATCTTCAGACGATCCTAGAACCACAACAGGTTATAATCATTCAAAAAGCTTAACAAGCTTTATGCAGTTATTAGCAGAACGTAACAAAGAAGAAACAATTGATACTAAAATCGTAGAATTATTCGGACAATTAGACAAGATAGTAATGAGAGATGTATTAAAAGATTCTCCTTATGAAGCGCCTGAAAAAACTGATGATATTTACACACAATTAAACACATTACAAGAAGTCCACAATTCTGATTTTACAAATATAGAACTCGAAATAGAAAAAACAGTTAAATTATATGAAGAATTCATTAAAGATTTTCAAAGAGAAATTAAATTAGAAAAAGATGATTTAACAGCAATAGAGCCTGCATATCATGAATTACACGAACAAATACTTAACAATTATAAAGCAGCAACATATTGCATAATAGTTGCTGAAATGTCTTCTTATGCAGTAGCAGATTTAGCTGAAGGAATGAGCAGCTTATTAAATTCAATTGATTCGCTTAATTCAATAACAGAAGAAGTTAAAACTGGTAAAGGATTAGCAACAGCCAAAAAATTTTTTGAAAAAGGATTATACAGTACAACGCCAAGTAATATTGATTCAACGGCCATTTATTTCACAGTAGATATAGCAATAAACGAAGCAGAAACAGAATTAGAAGAGAATTGGCCAGAAGTATTTCTCATGCATAGAGATGAAGTTAAAACAAAATACCTCACTCCAGTAACAGATGAAATCGACAGAATGAAAATAGAATATGAAAAAAGAACACAACCATGACAAACAATACTGCTGATAAAAAAATGACTAACCAATTCATCGATGAAAATAATATGGACAAATTTTTAGTAGAGCAGTATCAAGAATTCCACGAATTTTTCTTTACTCAAGTAACTAATAGACTAAATGCAATAGACCCAAGTATAAAATACACTCTGCCAGAACTAGAATTTCATGGCGTACTTAAAGAAGAAGATAAAATAGAATTAATCAAATTATTAAATATGATGAAACCTATGCACGCAACATATCCTTCCTTTAGAGAACGTGAAATGATTAACGAATACGATGATGAAACTGTGTATGGAGTTTTAGATAAATATCAAGAACTATCAAGTAAATTTCCGGAAGGTACTTCAGGCACATATCGCTCGTTAGAAAACAAAGTTCAACTAAATTCAGAATATCATATGAATAATTCATTCAATTTTGGAAGTCTGCCTCACGAATTATTACATTCAATAAGACACCAATCATCAGACGATCCAACAGGACATGGCGGATATTCAAAAATGCAAAGATCACATCAACAAATTAAAGGATCATTCATTAAAAACCAACCAGAATTAATAGATGGGGAAGTTGTAGAATTTTTTGGAGAATTAGACGACATAATATTGCAAGCTGTTTGCAAAGATGAAATAAAATATTCTCATTTAAAACCAGAGTTTTCAGTAATAACTGTAGACATATTAAGAGAATCACATAAAACATTTGGAAAAGATCTAACAACAGAATTAGACCACTTAGTTGAAAAATATACTGACATGATGAACTATGCTAAAAACATGAACCAGTCTGATAATTCTAATTGGGTAACTATTGGTCAAAAATACGCTACTTTTGCCGCACAAGGAACAAAAGTAATGCACGCATACGCTTATTTATTGTTAGTAGAAGAACATTCTGAACAAGGATTAGAAAATTTGGCCAAAGGAGTATCAACTTTATTTAAAAGTTCAAAAACAAAAGAAGATTTTCTAAAAGAATCGAATACTTTGACAAGTTTGGAATTAGCTAAAAAAGAATTTGAACAAATAGATTTTTGTAAAACCGCCTTACATTCATACAGTGACACAGCACATACAATTGCAGAATTAGCAGTTGATAATGCAAGAGAAGACTTAGAACAAAACTGGGATAAGGTATTACTAATGCACCGAGATGAAGTTAAAGCCAAATATATTCAACCAGTCATGAATGAAATTAACAGAATGAAAGAAGAATATAAAGAAAGAACACGACCAATTCAAACAATACCAACAATAATAGAATGAACCAAGACAAAACAAACATTATAGACCTCACCATAGAACTAATGAGAGAAATAGGACTAGAATCTCCTTTAGATGTAAGACAAACCGTCTATGATAAATGTCAAGAGCTTTACAACAATGCAAAAATCAACGATGATTTAGAAACATACGGAACAAAATACGAGTTTATTAATTGTAATTCAACAGATTTCTATAAAACATTAACAGAAGCATTCGAAAAAAGTCCTGCAATGGGCCTATTTAATAAAGCAGGAACAGAAAAGTACTTTTTAATATATAAAGATCGAGTAGAAAAAAGATTTAGACCAATAATGGCAATTCACGAAGCAGTAGAATATGAATTAGGAATATCGGGCACGGATCAAGAATCAGCACATAATAAAGCCAGCATTGAAGAAATAAAAAAAGCTGAAGAATTAAACTTAAAAATACCTTATCTTAAATACATAAAAGAAACCTATCCTAATAAATTTAAACAACTAGAAGAACTTAAATTAGTATCATAAAATGGAATCAGAAATCGACTATCAAACATTGAAAGATTTAATAGATGAAACACCAGTCAAATACGGAGAAATGTTCGAGTTTTTAAATCATTCATACCACATATCATTAACAGAACATACTCCTAAAGATCAAGAACAAGGTTATCCACCTGTATTTTGGAAAATACAAACAGATATTGTTGAGTTTGATATTTACATTCCAACCAACTTAGTTAAAAAAAAATTCAGAAAAGCAGTTTTATTTCACGAAACACTAGAAGCAGCATTATACTCTCAAATCGAACCAGAACTAGGAAGTGATGAAGCATTAAATATGGCTCATTCAATAGCAGTAGAACAAGAATTAAGATATGCAAAAGAAACAATAAAACCTAAGCACTTTAACGAATACTTAGCCTTAAGAGAAGAACTTCTAAAACATTAAAATTACTGTTTAAAATAATTATTGAAAACTTATCGGAAGAATTAAGAGAATATTTCTAAACTAACAAACACATTCTAACTGGTCTTTCACATTACATCCGTGATTACCGCTAAAATTTAATCCTGCTTCCGCACAATAATTTCGACAAAAAGTAATGTATAAAGATTTTTTACTTAATTCACTAGCAGCTTTACCTAAAACTAAAAACTTACATTCTTGCGTAGTTGTCAATAAATCATCTACCAATATCCAATCAGCCGTTTCTACAATCACAGTTTCAGGTATATATTCAACAAAAATCTCCTCTTTGATTGGAGTTTCAACAACTTCTTTTGCAAACCAACTTTTAATTTCTGCAAACACATTAGTTTCAAAACTTGATTCAAATTCTAAATCAGAAAAGCTTACAAAAGCATAACAAACAGTAATTAACAATAATAAGAAAAACAATAATCTAAACACATCAAACTTTTTCTTACAAAGATGAATTTTAGGATTAATATGCTTATCACAATAAGCAACCCCGCAATTAGAACAAAATTTGCCTTTAGTTAATTCATCACAGTTTTCAAAAGAACAAGTAGTATGGTCTTTAAAATCAACATTCAACTCAAAGTCACAATCGTGTAAAATTGGTTTATGATGATCATCACAGAAAAAACCCTTACAGTTATTACATGGCTTACTCTTAGCATCATTATCGCAAGTTTCTACATTACAAGTCTTACTAGCCACAATATAATCTGAGAATAATTCATATTTAAAGTTTCCCCCCATAAACTTATATAATTCTTTTACATCCTAGCATTGATGAATCAAAATAAAACTTATTTTGAAAAAATTAAGCAAGAATGTATTAAAGAATGCGGAATGCATTCACTTGAAGAAATTGCTGAAGGAATGTTTGATAAAAAAGAAATTATCGACTTATTCTCTGCTCAAGAAAAAACTGATGAAGCTTACTCTTTTATTATTAATTTAATGAGTGAGCATTTTTTCTTTGAACAAGAAGGCAATATTTACTTGCCAGGAACAGGTGTTGGCGGTTTAGCAAGAAGAATTATGAACACTTTTCCAAACATGTTTGTTTTACAAGTTGATAATAGTTCTAAAATGGTTTCTACAAATAAAAAAGCATCAACCAATTATACAAATACTAGTATTCAAGAAGCAAACATTTTAGATTTTGAACTTGAAAATAATTCTCTTAATGCAGTAATTGCTTATGGAGTTATGAGATATGTTCCTGAGTCCAAAAGAAATAATCTTGTATCAAACTGGAGTTCTAGCTTAATTAACAGCGGAATAACTGTTCTTGGTGAAGGAATCGCAAATCAAATCATTGAAAATATTAGTTCGAACGAATACAGTTCTGGAAGTACTTATGAAAGAGACGCCAATCTTTTTCGATGTTCATTGTTTTATTTATTATTTAATCGATACAGTCGAGACAATGAATTTCAAGATAAAGTTCTTAAAACCGCATCAAATAATGAATCAAACTATTCTGAAGTCTTAAAAGATATAGCCAGTTTTATTCCTGGTAAAGTGTATGCGAAAGTATTACAGAAATAATTTATTTATATATTCTCTTTCTATGACCAATTCTAACTACCACAATAACAATTTTAGAATCATTAATATCTGCAATAACCCTATAATCTCCAACTCTTAACTTATATTCTGTTCTTCCAACTAGTCTTTCAAAATAACGATGAGGATTAGTTTTACAAATTTGTAATTTTAGAAATATTCTTTTAGAAATAGATTTAGGAAGTTTTTCTAAATATTTTATTGCTTCTTCATCAAAAATTAATTTGTACATTTCATAAGCCTAATCGACTCTTGGCTTCCTCTTCAGTTACAAATTTTCCTTGTTTTATTCGTTCTCGTGCTTTTTCAATAGCTAAAACTGTTTCTTTACTTAACTCGGGGTTTTCTTTGCTTTGCTCTGCAATATAAACTAATTTAGTAATAACTTCATCATAACTTTCGTTCTTATATTCTCTAAATTGATCAAGTTTATGTTTGGTTTTTACATGCAATTTCACAGTTGTAGCGTTCACGTATACTTAAGTATACCAAAGTATATTTAAAACTTTTGTTTTTTTCAGGAAAATAGTAATTTTAATTATGAAAGAAAATCTTTAAAAGAATTTGTAAGAATTTATCGGAGAAATTACGAAGAATTAACTCATTAATTTTGTAAAATATTTTTCTTGTTCAACCATTTGTTCTTGGGGAGATAATTTTGCAAAGCCTAACCAATGAAATAATCCTTCAAAGTGTTGTTTATGATCAATAATTTTTTCCAATTCTTGAATTTCAAAAATGGCCAATTTTCTAAGTTTTAACATATGTTTTTCTTCACCATGCAATCCTGAAGTTAACATATCTAAAGACATATCAGTAATTATGCCTTGCCAAGCATTCGGATTATCTGAACCATTCTCTATAAAATCAGCCAATGCTTCTGTGCCTTCATCAATTTCATCTAACAGAACATCCATATGTTTAAACGTAACTTCAACATGTTTAACCCAATCCTCAATCTCATGAACATGAGAATGATGTAATTTATACAAATTCTCCTCCATTTTATGACTCTCAATAAGTTTTCTTAAAATATGAGAATACTCTTTGATTAAAACTAGTGTTTTTTTAGCTTTAAACTTTTCTGTTTCATTATCTAATGAAATTTGAGGAACATAATTAAGAAGAATCATCAATTTATCAATGAAAACAAAAGTGTGCTTCATATAATTAAATTAATAATAAGAATATATAAAATGTTTGATTTAAAGATCATTCCTTTAAGGTTTCTAAAGCAGATTTTGCATACATCTTAATATGATCTTTAACCCCGTATTCCTCTTCATCTAACTCTTCAGAAGTAAACCATTTACAACCATCGCTTTTCTCAGTTTCGGAAAGAACTAATTTGTCAGTATTAGCTTTTGCAAAGTAAACAAAAGTAACATGTTCATGAGTTTCATTAATTCTGTGTCGGTTCATGAATACAGGAGGAATTAACTCTCGATATCCGTCTTCTTCTTCTAACGAATAATTTTTGGAATGGTACAATTTAATATCCAATCCAACTTCTTCAGACACTTCACGAACAGCTGCTTGATTTGGGTCGTCATCTAATTCAACATGACCACCAACACTCAACCAAACCTCATATTTATCATGTTTTCTCAATAAGACTTTGTTGTTGTAAACTATAAACACTTCTGCAGTAAAATCAATTTTTTCATTAATATGTGGCATAAATTAAATCAAGAAAAAAGTTATTATAAACATATCTGTCATTAAAAACAATGTTTGCATAGTATCGTTAAGAACATATTTTTTGAACTTCCAAACCTTTAAGGCGTTAGAATTTTATAACCAACAGGATCACTATACATTAAAACTTCTTGAGTTTTGGGAACTACAATTACATGTTTATCGCCCACAACATGATTTTTACTAAGAACTCCTTCATCCATCCACCTATCACAATATTCGCCAATTATAGGAATTTCATGGTCTTTTAAGACTCGTCTGTTCCATTCAAGATGATGTCTATCTCCACCAATTAAAACAGCAGATATATCACCTGTTGTTTGTTCTTTAAGTTCCTTAATCATTTCACGAAGATATGTTTCAGGATATTCATTATTAAGGTCGTAATGAGATAATCCGACCATTTCAGAATTTAACAAAGCAACCCCGTTACAATTACGATAACTATGTGATTGAACCATTTTAGAAGAAACTATTTTATGAGAATATGCTAACCAAACAATATCAGGATGTTCTGAAAATTTTCTAAATCTTATTTCAAGTTCATCTTCCAAAGTATTTATTTCAGACATAAAAACCAGGAAATAAAACATTTATTTAAACCTTTATAAGAATCATAAACAATCCTTACATATCTTTAAATAAAAAATTTATTCTTTCTTAATTGGTTCAAACAAAGAATTATAAACTGCGCCTTTAAACACACCACCAGGATATGATCCATCTATAACAGTGCATCTTTCTTCTAAAGAATCATCGATGAAATAAACTCTCATATAAACATCAAGCATATTTCCAGAACCAAATTCTTCTCGTAAAACTTTAATTTTTTTATCCCCATATTGATAGTTTGTTCCAGAAACAAGAGCTTCTCCATTAACATCCAAAGTTTGATAAATTCTGTTTTTACCTAATGCTTTATCAGCTTCTGAAGGTACAGAACGAAAAAGTGATCCTGTAGAAAGTGAATTTAACATTGCATGTGCTTCATCTTCAGGTATCTGTCCACTACCGCCAAATAACATGATACTTGCTCTTAATTGTTCGTCTTTATCCATTTTAATTAATGAAAAGTAGATTAATTTATAAACCTTGACTATAAACTTAAAATCAAAAGAATTGGTCAAGAACTTCATCCTCTAATTTTTCAAAAGTAGCTCTAGGACCTTCACTTTCAAAACAAATATATAATTCAGTAAGATTGACTGGTTTTGCAAGTTCAACAGCCTTTAGAATTGAATTAAGGCTCTTTTCAGGGTCCAAACCATAATCTCCTCTTGTACAAAGAACAGGTGTTGCAATGGTTTTATAACCTTTAGCATCAGCAAATTTAAAAGCTTTTTTCAATACAGAAATCAAAGATTTTTCACTAACTTTAGTTGTTTTTAACTCATTATTTTTCAAATAATAAGTCATGCCAACTACATGTAAGATATCTTTAGAATTATTAGACCATTGATCATCTAAAATAAGAGAACCAACTTCATATGGGCCACCATTCTCATCAATCTTTCTAAAACAAGACAATTGTGCTTGACTAGGAGTCCAACCATCAACAGAAAACTTCTTAACATAAGCTTTCATGACAGGATCTCTAAAACCAGCTAATAAATTAATATATTCTTGACTTTCTTCAGAAAATAAAAATTTAGAATTATTCCGAATCGCTTCTGCAGTACCAGTACGCATAAACAATAAACCACTAGCAGAGTTAAAAACCAAATCAACATCTTGATTAATTGCAAAATCTTGCTTTAATTCAATATTAAAATTATAATCGCTCATAAAAAATAGAAAGATTAACAAGTTTATATATGTTTATTTTAATCTACTTTTCTAACTGGTAAACCATAATAAATCTTCTCGTGAGATTCAAATACTCCCGAATCTCCTTTTTGTGAAAACTGTACTTCAATCAAACCAACAACTTTATTCGTCATCATTGATTTAAGTTGATCTATGTAAGTGCTAGAAGAGTCAAACCAATAACTTGAAAGAGAATTTCTTAAACTATATACAACCACTCCCTTATCTGATGAACCAATATCAACAAATTCAACATCATAACCAGTAATTTCTTTGAATCGTTTTTCATCACCAGGCATTTTTACTAATGCATCAGCATACTCGCCAAGAACGAAATAAATACCGTCATTAGCATCATAAATTTTACTATTTAATTTATCTTTATCTTTTTTTAATGATTTTCTTTCACTTCGTTTCTTTGAAACATTATAAAGTATGTTTTTATCAGATAATTGATTTTGTAAATCTTCGTACTTTGCAACTGCCGTTTGATAACTTTCTAAATATTGTTTTATATCCATTTTATTTCATCTCTTTTCTTCTAACAGGTAATCCATAATATAACTCTTCGTAACCAGAAACAAGTTTACCTGCCCAAATTGTTTTACTAATTTGTGCTTCAACTAAGCCAACAATATCATTTTGCAACATTAAACCAATAGTGATTTTATAATCTCCTTGATGAAGTTCTAGATCACCATAACTACTGCCTTTTATCTTTGAAACTGAAACACCTTTATTTGGTAAACCTAAATTAACAACTTCAACAGAATATCCTTCTAGCTGTTTAAAACGCTCTTCATTACCAGGAACAATTATTAATTCAGTAACATAATCGCCCATAACTTTTTCAAGAGAAATTTCAGCTTCATTCAATAAATTTTTTAGTTCATTTTGTCTTGTTTTAAGAACTTTTTTCTCGTTTTTTTTCGCCTTATTTATACGACCATCCATACCAAATAATTCACTTTCTATATCTGTAATTGTAGATGTGTCCTTTTGATAACTTTCTAAATATTGTTTTATATCCATTTTATTTCATCTCTTTTCTTCTAACAGGTAATCCGTAAAATCTTTTATCGCTAGAATCGTACATGCTTGAATATTCTCCTTCTAAAAACTGTGTTTCAACTAATCCAACAACTTGATTCTTTAACATTAGTTCAATTTGAGTTCTATAATCTTTAATAGAATTAAATCTGTATGAAGGAATAGAACTTTTTGTCTGATATACAAAGACTCCTTTATTTAACAATCCTAAATCAACAACTTCAACTTCATAATTTGCTAATTGCTTAAACCGATTTTCATCTCCAGGAACAATAACTAATGAACGAACATACTTTTCAAGAACACTAATTACGTCTGCTTTAGCACTGTGAAGTTCATGTATAAGTTTATAATCTTGTTTTTCTAATGATTTTTTTTCTCTTCGTTTCTTTGCAGTTCTAGAAAGAATACTAATATCAGACCTTTGATCTTCTAAATCTTCATATGCTGCAACTACAGTTTGATATTCTTCCAAATATTGTTTTATATCCATTTTATTTCATCTCTTTTCTTCTAACAGGCAAACCGTAGATTAACCACCGACCACCCGCATCTGAAAAAATAGATTTCTGAACTTCAAGTATTCCTATTACTTTATTCTGCAACATTTGTTCAAGTCCTTCGGCATAATTTAAATACATCTTAGATCGAGTTTTAATTATAGTAACACCCTTATCTAAAGAGTCCAAATTAACTACTTCAACTTCATAACCTGTTAATTGTTCAAATCGGTCTTCATTACCAGGCACAATAAATAATTCAGAAATATAATTACAATTAATATTGCCACTTTCATCCTTCATATTTCGTTGTTCTGTTTCTAGTTCTTTTTTTCTAGCAATAAGAGATTTTTTATCTTTTCGTTTAGCATTACTAATTAAACCATCAAGACCAAAAAGTTCTTCTTTTAAACGTTTTGTTTCTGAAATGCATTTTTTATACTGTGATAAATATTTTTCAACATTCATCGTTTCACCTTTCTAACTGGTAATCCATATGTTGATTTTGAATATCCTCTTTCCCAACGATTTTGCGTTACTTGAGCTTCAATTAAACCAACAATATCCCAATTCAATAAAGATATTAAAGTTGCATTTAATTCATCTTGATACGAATCAAACAAACCCATGCTATGCATTGTTGATAAAAGAACGCCTTTATCACCACCCGCACGCATAGTAACAACTTCAACATCATATCCTGTTAATTGTTTAAATCGTTTTTCATCTCCAGGAACAATAATTAATGCTGACTGATAAGAAGAAAGAATTCTTGAAATATCATAACCACAACGTCGTTGATCACGAAGCAATTCAGTTTGTTTTTCAACAAGAGCTTTTCGCTCTTTTCTTTTAGCTTTTTTAATTAAACCTGTTAATCCAAACAATTCTTCTTTTACATTTTCAAATTTTATTTGAACTAGTTCATATTGGTTTATATATTCGTTAACATCCATTTTAATCAATTAATTTTTTTAACAGGCAATCCGTAATACAATCTTTCAGCACCATCATAATATTTGCCCATCCAAGTCGATTGTGTTATTTGAGTATGTATCATTCCGACAATCTTATTTTCTAATAATAAAATTGGTTCAGTCTGATGATCTTTTTTTCCAAATAGAGTATTAGAGTTACGTCTGCCTTGTTTTTGCGAGATAATAACCCCCTTATTTAATAATTTTAAATCAACTATTCTAACTTCATATCCTGCCATTTCTTCAAACGATTCTTTATCACCGGGCGTAATAATTAATTCAGATATATAATCAAAGAGAATTTTTTTATGATTTTTTTTAACTTCCTGAAGTTTAACTTCTAACTTACGTTTATCAGCCATAAGCAGATATCGCTCTTTTCTTTTTGCAGTATTATTAATTTTTGCTTTATAGGCAATAATTTCTTCTTCCAAAGTTTTATATTCAGTACTTGCTGTTTGATAACTTTCTAAGTATTTGTCTACATCCATTTTTTTAGTTTAATTTTATTTTTTATTATCTATTTTATCTGGTTCTGTTAAAGCCATTAAATCATCTACTTTTCTTTTGATATAAGTTTCTGTACGTTCACCAACCTCATTTGTTACATCATAAAAGACATTTTTAATTTTCTTTTCAAGTTCTTCGGGTGTTACATCAGGTTCTATAGACATATGTAATTTTGACGATACTAAATCAACGCCACGATTATGCATAATTTCTGCAACAAAAGGTGGAGTTAAATGTACTCCAAGAACAGCTTTTGTTTTTTCAAGATCATATACTTCAAGTTTTCTATAAACATCAATATTTTCAATTAAATAACCTTTTTCATCTACTGAAGTTCTTAACGAATATGACCTATAACTAGGGGCATAAGATATTTCATTTTTTAATTTTGGTTTATTTAGAACTTTCCTCAATAAATTTTTCTGAGTCTCATAAAACTGTCCTAAAAAAGAAGGTTTTCCTTGTTCATTAGTTACATTCATTACTGCTGTTGCAAGGTCTTCGATGTGTAGATTATCCATTTTAAATTAGTATTTTATAGTTAGTTGTTGCTAAATTAATCATATTTTGCCAAAGTTGTTAATTGTTCTCTTCGAGCAATTTCGTTATCAATATATACCGCATCAATTTCTATAATTGAATTATTAACACTAGTACCAAGTGCGTCTAATTTATGATTTATAACGATTTGATTTCCTGCTAATTGTTCTGCTAATTGAGTGTTAATCAAATAATCAAGGTCTGCCTTAAGTTGTTGTATTAGAGGTTCCATTTTTTCATCTCCATTTATTTTTATAAATTAATTGTGAGGATGGAAAGACTGTTTTATTTATAAACATTTACGTTTGTAACTACTAAATAGAGATAAAAACCTAAATCTTTAAATAGTTTCTAAGAATACTTTGTTTAAAATGACTCCGATAAAACCAGAAAACGAACGAAGAGTCATACATATTAAAGATTTAGAATCTGAAGTTAAAGATTTGATAAGTCAAGTAACTAACGAATTTAACACAACATTACATAATTGCAAATATAAAAGTGCAGGACAAAATTCAATAACTTATTTGTTCGAAACAAGAAGCAATGCAGAATTTTTTGGCCAATTACTTGATTTAAAACAAGTACCTTATTCTACACACCCTGCAAAAGATTATGACAAAGTCGTAACACAAGACATGGACGAAATATCAGAATTCAAGTATTTTGCAACTAAAAACTCTATTTAAACTAAAATGGGATTCGCAATATGCAGATTCAATAAAGACGAAGGTTGTAACGAAACTGGCAGTCAAGAATGGCACATCAATCTTCCAGATATAAATACTGATATAAATATTCCTTCTATGTGGAAACACTATATGATAAATCATTTAATTCAACCAACAGCTGAAGAAAAAAAAGTCATAATGACTGCAGACCCTGCAAAAGCAGTTGGTCAATTTATTGGGACTAGAAATTTAGAAGATCCAAAACATTTAATGGTTTTATATGTTGAAAGAACAAACGAAAATCAATATTCTCATCAAGTTGGAACTAAAGCAGACACTGAATTCATAAATAAATTAGAACAAATCTTAGAACAAGTTAAACCATTACAAACAAAAGGGTCGGATTTCAGACCTGGTTATAGATAAATTATTTTTTAGAAAATGAAACAAGCAATCGATAATTTAATTGAAGAAATGGGTTCTAGAGAGTACGAAGTAAGTTTACTTAATAAAGCAAAAAAAGAACCTAATAATGTTATTAATTGGCAAGTTATGAGAACAATGTCAAGAAATTCATTTAATAAATCATATTTTCTTAGTCAAATGATGGATTGCATTTCACGAAAAGGAAATATTGTTGCTTACTCTCAAGGAATAGTGTATACTCACAAAATAAAAAGAGAAGATTTAACTTCCAAATTATTAGACGAAGCAGTAGATAAACACCCTGTTACAGGCAGAATAATGAAATTATTATACTATGTTCCACTATCAGTTCATTTAAGCAATAAATAAAAAATTAGTTCAAATTTAACAGTTCCAAAAAAATTATATACTTCATACAATATTTTTATTCTAACGAAAAACGCAAACATGAAAATAGTTTACAACCATAATCTGTCAAAAAAAGACCTTTATAGTAGAATTACCAATTTTATACCTTCATTAATAGAAAAACATTCTGAAATGATTGCAAATCCAAAAACTTATTGGAATGAAGATAAATCAGAGCTCGATTATTCAGTAAAAATCATGAGCTTTCAAACTCAAGGTAAAGTTGAATTAAAAAATGATAAGATAATCTTAGAAGGTAGTTTACCTGGAGGATTATTTCTTTTTTCTGGAAAAATTAAGAAAGTAATAACAACACATTTAGATGAATTATTAAGATAATTATTCTTTTAATTTATGTTTTCCAACAACGTATCCAAAAGAACTATATTTCTTAGTATCAACACAATAATGTAAAGCGTTGTTTACATAAGGCTTTAATGCTTCAGTCAACAATTCTTCGGTTTTTTCATAATTAACTTCTACACCCTGTGTTCTTAAATCAGCAACCACAACTTCTGCCAAAACTCTCGGATGATATAATTGTCTAGAAAAAGATTTAACAGGTATTTTTGAAACCCACTCCACAGATTTACTCATAAAAAAAATATTTCTGCCAAAATAACCAAATTTCTTTCTAAAACTTTGTTCTTTTTTAATCTTAGAAACTTCCAAATCACCTTCTAAAGTATACGATGAAGAAAATCTTTCTTTAACATTCAATGTTCTAACTCTATAATCGCCTAATTCAATATCAATCGGTTTTCCGTGACGAGGAGTTCTAATTATTGGTTCTTTAATTTCTTCATCCAAAGACCAATTTTTATCTTGTTTAGACATATTGTAAAAAAGGAAATTAAAATATATTTATATGTCTTAAGATAAAATAAATAGAATTAATCTCTAAAAGCTTTGGGATCTAAATCACTAGCCTCCCAATAAGAAGCATCAGTATCAGACAATGTTTCTTCAATACTGTGAAGACCAGGTTTGCCAGAATGTTTTTTTAAATCTGCACCTGCCATGTATTCAGAACTAACAACCACGTAATGTTCATCACTCCGATTATTAAAATAAAGCCTTATAGCAGCAATATGAGGTTCCATCACGCCCAAAGCCCACAATTCCTTAAAAGCATCATAACCTTGAAAAGAAGGATCAATTCTTCCAGTTCCAGAGAAACCTTTCAAATAATCCTTAATGTTACCATCACCGCTATAATGTCTCTTCATAGAAAACAAACAAAAACAGTCATAATATATAAATTTTCACTCTATAATAAACCCTAATTTTTTAAATTTAGAAATATAAGAATAAAATTTATTTGCACCAACAGCCGGACAACGAGCAGAAAATCTAACAATATTATTGGAAATAAAAATCGGGAACTTCTTACAAGCACTACTACGACCAATATTCAAATGAATTAAACATTTATCATTTCTCAAACTAGGACAACCATTAGGCGCACTCATATTCAAAATAAACTCGTTGTTTTTAACTTCTGTTAAAAAACCAGCATGTTCTAATTCACCCTGCATAGAACCAATCGCCAGCCTCATTTCTTTAGAACTAAGTTCCAAATAACCCTTACGACAGCAAAAAGCCTTACATTCATCCACACAATAATTAGAAATAGAATTACGCGCTTTAATAGCAATAGTTTCAGGTAACATAATATCAAATAAATCTGCTCAATATAAAACTTGTTAAAAACAATTATATAAAAGAAGTAATTACTAAAAAATATGACCAAACTATTACAACCAAAAAAGTTGAATTCAAGACATACACAATCAAAGAAATTACCACCAAAAGAACTTTCTCAAATAGTAAATCAAGAAATAGAAAAACACCCATTTATTCTTAGAAAAGGAAATTATGAAACACACAATTTATACAAAAAAAAACCAATCCATTTTAGATTAGGTGGTTATTATTCTAGTTTAAATAAACAATATTTTTAGAAAGAATAATCATAAAAGTCTCCATCTTCGTTTATCTTCAAAAACATATTCTTCGGCCTTATCTTGTCTTACTAATCGCTCCCAAACTTTAATTGCATCCGGAGAATTAATAGTTCCAGAATGTAAAGGAGTATTGAAATTTGATTTATAATATTCATTAGCAAACTCTACCATAGCTCCAGCAATTCTATTTCCTCTGACTTCTTCTTTGACACCCATATAAAAAAGCCAAGGCCTAGGTTTATTAAGTTCTAAATCTGTGAAAAAAGCATTTTCTGATTCTTCTTTTGTAGGTTTGGTAAATCTATCAATAGTTAGATGCCCAACTTCAGAACCAAGATAAGCAGTAAAAACTAACTCTTCAACTCTGACAGCATAATCTTCCATCATGCCAACAGGTTTTCTAGATTCTATTTTAATTTCTAAATCTTCTAAATTGATTTTTTCAGTCATTTATTTCACCAGAGTTTGTTTCACCCAATCAGTTCCATCATGATCAAAACGAGCAATCTCGTTAGAATCGAATAAATCATAAGTAGCTGCATAAATAGCAGATTTAACAGCTCTAAAAACAGGGTGTTGCATGTAAAAATTAACACCACGAGTATGAGCTGCACCAAAATTAACAAAGACATGATCGCCTTTAGAAAAATCTTCTTCAGTCAAATAATCATTCATCTGACGTAAACGATTAGTCAAAGTAACATTTCGCTGATCAATAGTGTGATTAAATAAATAAGGACTTCTAACCATGGAATCTTCAGAATTTCTAAGATCATATTTTAAAGCTGATTCATCTAAAAGACTTGCCACGGTTAAACCAGTACCAGCAACTATATTACCTAAACTAGCTAAAACATCTTGTTTATCAATAGGTTCATTAAATTTCATCATATTAAATCGTAAAGCACCATACATCATAGCATTAGTACCAGCAAAAACAGGAACAATTTCAGCATTTTTAGCAGCTGATGAACGAGAATCTAAATCAATAATGGTTTTATCATACTTCTTACAAAGATCAAAAACAGTATTACAATAAGCCAAATGAGAATTATCAATTATATTACTATCAGGAGGCGCTTCAAATATAACAACAGACGCATCCTTAATACAAGCGTCTAAGGTATCGAAATTATGCTCAACAAAAGGCCTCCAATGAGCAACACCATACATCTTAGTTTTACGACCTGCAATCTCCAAATCAGTCATTATACCTTCATAAGTACTAGTTGTAATAGAACTTTCAGAAGTTACAGCTAAAGGATCAACATCAGGACTTTTAATAGTATTATCAGGTTTATCAATTATAAAAGAAAGAGGCACTAATGATGCTGCAGTAGAAACACCGAGCATGGCCAAAAACTGTCTACGATTAATCTGAGACATTTTAATCTAAAACCTCCTTTCTATTTGAAAAAATATCAAGAAGATTTGAAAATCTTAATTTAGTAATGCCTTTTGTTTCCATAATCAAACTAACTCGATTATCATAAGCAGGTACAACTTCAATTCCGTTGTAAACATCAAATATAGATTTGCCACTAGAAGGGTCAAAAGCTTTAGGATTTTCATCAATTGCTTTTTCTAAATCAACAACTTGTTTTCCTAATTCAGTAGAATAAGGACCTGTAAGAAAATAGTCTAAAAACTTTTTAGCCCATTTCTCACCACTCGCATAATCTTGCCAACCATAAGACGTGATAAAAATTTGACCATAAATAGAATCTTCCCCGCCACAAACAATAACAGGAACGTTCAAAAGACTAATATTCTCAGGATACTCATATCCAGTTGCTTTTAATACATCTAGTTCATTTAAAGTCATTTTAATTCAACTTCTTCGTTATTCTTCCGTTCCAAGAAGACTTATAAATATCAGGTTTTGTAATATTAATAATTTCTTCAGGATTAATTTTATACATTAAAAAACTTTCAACCTCTCTAGACCATGAATGAAACTGTTCAGATTCATTAACAGTTGTATGAATACCACGCCCTGAATCAGCAATACTCTTTAATTTACCAGGCATTTTTGCAGCATGATCAACAAAATAAATTAAATCTATTTCAGGAACTTCTATTTCAAATAAATAAAAATCTTTTTTCTCTTTTGATGAAGAACGTTTACCAAAATGTCTGCCAACTGCAATAGCCACATCTTTATGATCAGAAACTGAAATTAAAGGCGAATGAACATTTTCACCATGAAAATGAACATCGGCTAAAGTATCAAAATAAACAGATAAAATATTTGCTTCAAAATTATCAATTACGCTTGGCATTTCAAAAGTTTTCCTAAAAAAACTAGATTTAATGCCTTCATAAGTCATTTTTTCAGCTTCATCTTTGGATAAAACCATACCTCTCCAAACAGTTTTAGTACCAAGAGCGTCTTTAAACTCTTCTCTGGCAATAGAATAATCAATAGAAATATTATTATCTGAAGAACCCATGAATTCAGGAAGATGAGTAATAAAACCAGGATCTAAATTTAACTGCGATAAACTAGGATGTTGATTTGCAAAATCACCATGAACAGTAACTATTTCTGGCCGGTCACCCCAAGCAGAATAAACCTTTGTCCAATTAGCATCTCCATAAGCATCACCACAATAATTAGACATTACTAAATCTATTAATTTGTTTCTTGTGTGCGCGTTCGAATTTTTTAATAATTCGTGAACAGGATCTCTACTACCAATTAGTTGAACTGCATCATCAGTTCCTCGATATCTTCGCATTTTATTTAGCTCAACAGAAGGTTTCATTCAACGCCCTCCGCAAAACCTTTAAGTTCTGATACTGTTTGTCCAAGCTCTCTTTTAGAAAAAAAATCATGATCTTGAAGATATTTTAAAACATTAATAAGTTGAGGAACTTTTTCTTTAGATAAATCATGACCGCCCAAAGAATAATATCCTTCTTCACGAGTTTTCCAAGAAGGAACTTCATTAGGAAACCCAATTATTCCAATATTTGAATGATTAACTTCATAGACAAACCCGCAAGCTGTAGCGACAAATTCGCGTATATTGGTCATTCCATAACCTTCAACACAACCAATGTTTTGCATATCATCTTTTGTCCAATCATCTTTAAAATTATAATGACCAATTAATTCATTTAAACCATCATCAAAATCGCCTCTAGTTAAATAATTCTGATATAATTGCCATCGATGAGCCAACTCATGAGGAAAATTTCTATGAGATAAAGAGGTAAGACCAAATTCTCCATAACGACTCATTGTTGCAGAATGTATTTGTTTGATAAAATTTGTTTTGATATTTATTTTCTCAACTTTGGCCATTTGTTGATCAAAATTATCCCAATTATCTCTAGCAATATCATAAGCTTTTTTGAAATCAATAAGATTTTCTAATCTTTTTTCATCTTGTTCTAAGATTTTAAAATACAAAGGTACGCCAATCTCTTCTTCAATCTTTTTTTCTTCAGGAATACTAAAAGCAAGATCACTTACTAAAGAAATACCCTCATATAAAAGATAAGAAGCAGGAACTGAAACAACAGCAAGCGCCAATCCAAGAACAACTTTGTTTACAACAGAATTATTCTTCATTTAGAAGCACCTCTATTCTCACGATGTTCTAAAACAATTTCTAATCGATTTCTTTTATATCGTTGCAACATAGCAGGATATTTGTTAAGAAGTATATCTGCAACAAAAACCGCATTTATTGCAAGAATATTATCTTTAGCATAAGCAAATATAGGTAAAAAAGCCAAATAACTTGCATAATGTAATAATTCTAAATTTTTAGTTTCTTCAACTTCTCCTTTAAGATACTCTGTTGAATAACTTTTAAGACCATGAACATTTCCTTTATGAATTTTATCTGTTATTGCTCCAAAAGTATTAAGATATAATTTGTTAAATTGTTTAATACCAACCAACTCGTAAACCTTGCCGCTTTTTTCATAAGGTCTAATTTCAAATAACCATTCTTTAAATGACCTAGCAGGTTTAAATTCAGGAATATGAGTATCAAATCTGCTATAACTAATGTTAGCTTCTAACTCACTCATAATTGACATTTAGAAGCACCTCTATTCGCTCGATGTTCAAGAATCTTTTCAAAACGATTTCTCTTATGACGTTGTAACATAATAGGATAAACATTAATTATTAGATTTAGTACAGATGCTGTATGTCCCCAAACCATATCTCCTTGTGCATAAGAATTTAGCGAATCATATAAAAAAAAAGGAAATGCAACAGTATGAAGTGATTCAGCAGCTTTCGTTGCAATAATATTATCTGTTAAACCTTTATCAGATTTATCAAGAACGAAAATATCGTCCTCTCCAACAATTTTACTAAGAACTCTTTGATAAGTATTTCTATACAATGTTTGATAAGATTTTACTCCGAGAAACTCATAGCGTTTACCAGATTTTTCAGAAGATTTAATTCTAAAATATTCGTCTAAATCTTTTTTAAAAAAATCAGATATTTTCAAACCAAATGATTTAATCGGATCTAAAGAAATAGTTCTAGAACCATGATAATCGATGTTCGATTCTAACTCACTCATTAAAGTCATTCTGAAGAACCCCTATTCGCTCGATGTTCAAGAACTTTCTCCAAACGATTTCTTTTATAACGTTGAAGCATAATAGGGTAAACATTGATTAAGATATTGCCAATCAAATTAAATTTTAACATTCCAATTTCACCATCAACATAATTATTATACATTGAATTAATCATTAAAACATTGAATATTTGATGAGGTACTTCATAAACTTTTGTTCCCCATGCTTGTAAAGATAATACTTCAGTAGAGTTTCCTTTAATCGAATAAACATCACGATCTGCTAAAAAATTAACTAAAGCACCATACGTATACTTGTGAAGTTTCTGAAAAGGTTTTACGCCTAAAGCTTTATAGAGCTTGCCAGATTTTTCAAAACTTTTAATTTTAAATAAGACATCAGTACTTTTTTTAAGATAAGAACCGGCAACTTCTCTGAAAGAAACTCGATCATCCAAATCTACGTTATTTGAACTATGATAATCAATATTTGTTTCCAATTCACTTATAACAGTCATTCTAGTTTAGTCTCCAATTTTTCTTTTTTAGAATCGTATAACACTTTAGAAGTTACATAAGTTGTAACCCCTCCTAATACTATTGCAGGAATATGCTCTGGACTCATCGTATTTAAAGGAATAATATCTGCAACTGTTTCACCAATAGTTGCATAAGCAACAGTTGCTGAAGCCATAACAGCAGGAATATAATCTGCAACTTTTTGCACAAGCTCAGAACCTTTCTTTTTACCTAATTTGTAAATTTGAAAATCAATTGATTCTGAAAGAATTATTGGAATACTAGTATACATGAAATGCTGAGCATGACTTGTTATTTCTGGAAAAGGTTGTGAATTTAAAAAAACATCAAGAGAAAAAATAGCCAAAACAGCAGCGTTAATACTGTAAGAAGTTACATATAGTAAATTCTCCGAAAAACTTTTTTTAAGTTTATTTTCTTCGTTCATCTTATTTCATCTTTTTTATAATTTCTATAGGCAGATATAGCACCGGAAATTAAATATACTCCTCCTGCTAAAAAAAAAAATTCCTCAGCTACAAATCCTAATGATGTATAAACAACTCCTAATGATAAATCGCCTAATACTTGGAAGTCACTAACTTTTTCAACCTTTGATCGAAAACCATTCGGTGTTGGAAACTTAGCTACTGAAACAGATTTATGCTCGTCTTTAGTAAGTTTATCTAAGCTCATCTTAATTTATCCACCACGTCCTTTAAACTTACTTCATTCATAATCTTAATTTCTTTTCTTTGACTTAATTGAACATCAGAATCCACATTCATGTAAGGAGTTGTTTTTATCGGTGAATAAACAATGTGTAAATCAGGTCTCATAGCGTTTTTAGAATCATAATCTGTAACTTCACCAATAGCACCATTACTTAATTCTAAGTAAGTTCCTCGCGGATAAAATGGCATACATTGCATGAATTGTCTTAAATGTTTTGGACTCATCATACGACCAGCGAATCCGTGTCCATCAGCTTCTATTTTTAAAGCTTCAATTGCTTTTGTTGGTGTCAAATGACCTTTACGATAAGGACGTTCATGAGTCATTGATTCATACGCATCAAGAATCTGAATAACCTTTGCCTCATAAGAAATAAGATTTGCAGGTTTTCCTTCAGGATAACCTTTTCCATCAATACTTTCATGAGTTTGTTTAACTAATAACTGAATTCTTTTTTTATCAAGAACAGTTGTAAAATCTAATTCACCAATCATTTCAGCGCTTTTAATAGGATGATTTCTTAACTTGTCTTTTTCAACAAGATTTAATCTTCCTTTTTTTTCATCAATTGCTCGAAGCTCAGGATCAAGTAATCCAAAATCACTTAGTAAGGCAGATATTGAAAGTTCTAAACGTTCTCTAGTTTGTAAATTTGCTTTTGAACTAGTAATATAATTTAAACCATATTGCATTGCCATAAACATTGTATTTACAGATTGTTGTGGTAAAGAATTTTCAGGATTAATATATTCAGGTTCTCTTGCTAAAATTAAAATTTCATCTAAAAGACTATTTTGATTACTTGGTTTGGTAATTGAGTCTTCTTCAATAAATCTTAAAGTTTCAGTAAAAACATTAATATCATTTAATCCATTAGATAAATCCATTAATTCTTCAGCTGCTTGAATTGTTAGTTTGTAAAGTTCATCAGGTTTTATTGCACTCATTTTTTTCGACTCCAATATTTATTTTTTTATAGCGTTATTATACTCGAGAAAGAATTTATAGTATATAAATGTTTCTTTTTTTAACTACTATTAAGTGATTAAAAACAAAACTTTATAAGTGCCAGATAATCTCTGACAAAACATGAAGCAAAATCCTTTTGAATCAATCCAAAATTTAACAGTTGAAAAAATCATAAAAAATGAAAATAAAGTTCTAATTGATGGTTGTATGGACGTTGTAGAAAATACTGGCTGGTATAGAGAGATTTATGGTGTTAAAAAATCAGTTCAATTAGATGCAGATTATTTAAGAGGTGTTAGAAAAGAACTAGTAAGATTTAATGATTTATTCTATGAAGAAAATGTTTTTACAACCCAAAAAGTTGTAAAAGAACTTAAAACCATAAAAGAATTGGTCGCAACAAAACTTTCCAATATAAACCAAACAGATAAACGAGTTCCAAAAAAAGTAAGAAGAAACTATACAAAAGAAAGTCGAAACGAACATGATAAAGCAAGACATGTTCTTGGAGATATCTCATATCAATACATGCAAATTCATAAAAACACAAGACATTCAATTCTGCACTCAAATAAACAAACAATTTATGCACCTTTAGAAAATTTAATTTTAAGCATAGGCAAATTAACAACTGCCAAAAGAGATTATTCGCACAGATACAATATTAAACCATCTAGTACAGCAGACAATCATGCCGACGAAGAATTAGTTACAACCGCACTCTACCAATCATTAATAGAACAAGAATCAGTCAGCATAATTACTATGGATTCAGACATTTCAAGACTAATGGTAAAAACAGTTGAATATCTTACACAGTTTAACCATCCGAAAAAAGATGAAATCAAATTTCGATTATTAGAAAACCCGTTGAAAGTTTATTACCGAGGAAAAGAAGGAATGCAACTAACATTCGACACATCTGATTTTGAACAAACAGGTTTCTTTTTTATGAAACAAGATTCTAAAGCAGTACGAGAACAAATTAATTCTTATGCAAGAAATTTAAAGCTAAATTTTTGAGCTTCATTTCTACTTCGTAAAAACAAAATGTTTCTACAATCAAAAACAAGTGTTTGAGTATAAACATTCCTAAAAAAATCGAAATGTTTATATACTGGTATACACATAGCTATATTTAGTGCCAACAGAGGTGATAATATGTCATGCGAGTTCAAATATAAAAATTATTGTTTTCATCCAGAAAGAGCCAACGGAGATCTTCTAGCAATTAATTGCGTGTATAATTGGCTAAACGATGATAATTCTAAAGTCCGAAGAAATGTAGAATAAGTACAAGTATAAATCCAGGTATTCCACCGACACCAGTAATTATTATAGTCCAAATAGTAATATTAATTTCTGTACTAAATATTTGATTAAAACCAAAGAGAGCAAGTAAACCTACAATAGAATTTAAAACAAATAAAAACAATCTTTTGAAAACTTTGGTAATGGCCCATACAATTAATACTACCAGAATTAATCCTAATAAATATGTCCATGAAATCAAGTTAAAACCTCTTAGTTGCCAACCCAGAAACACCAACAACTATGAAAAATATAGCTATCACTACTTCTAAAATGTTAGGTATTATAAGAATGATAATACCCATTATAATACACAAAATAAAAAAATAGTTTACTCCTTTTCCGAAATGTTCAATCAAAAACATATAAAGATTTATTTGTTTCCTAAGATTCTGTACATTCCTGTGCCACAAGTTGGGCATTTACCTTTCATAGCTTTTCGACCGTTTTTCATACTAACTTCTTTAGCCTCAGCCATTTCTCTTTTTGCTTTACATTTAACGCAGTATCCTTCTGCCATATTATCACCCATACTCTCTAAAAAGCCTCTTGTTTATAAATTTTATGATAAATTAAGGGAAAATTTTATAAAATTAGCACGTATTATACTGGCCAATGACAAAAACAGACAATAAGGGAATCACTGTGAAAAAGGCTGAAAACTTCTCAGAATGGTATTCTCAAGTAATTCAAAAAGCTAAGCTTGCTGATATTAGAGTAGGTGTTCAAGGATTCTTAGTTCATAGACCTTGGGGTTTTAGAATCATGAGAAGAGTGTATGAATACTTAGAAGAAGAGTTTGAAAAAACAGAACATGAACCTATGTTATTTCCTATTGCTGTAAAAGAAGAAAGCTTAATGAAAGAAGAAGAGCATGCAGGATTCTCTCCAGAAGTGTTCTGGGTAACTCATGCAGGAACAAGAAAATTAGAAGAACGATTCGCTCTTAGACCAACTGGAGAAACACAAATCTACCCAGTATATTCTAAATGGTTTAGAAGTTATAATGAACTACCTTTCAAAGCATATCAATCAAGACATACTGTATTTAGAAATGAAATGACTACAAGACCTTTCTTAAGAGGCAGGGAATTCGCATTTTTTGAATCACACAATGTTTTTTCCACTCATAAAGAATGCCTTGCTCAAATTGATGAAGATATGGATATATTAAATAAAGTAGTTAAAGACAAATGTAAGATTCCGTTCTTTTACTTTCAAAGACCTCAATGGGATAAGTTTAAAGGAGCAGATAATACTTTCACACCAGATACATTAATGCCTGATGGAAAAAGAAACCAATTAGCTTCAACGCATGATTTAGGTCAGAACTTTTCTAAAGCTTATGATATTCAAATAACCGATAAAAAAGAAAAACAACAATATGCTTGGCAAACATGTTTTGGACCTGGTATATGGCGTATAATGGCCGCTATAATCGGAATCCACGGTGATGACAATGGTTTAATCCTTCCTTTTGATATGGCTCCTAAACAAATTGTTTTAATACCGATTTTCTTTAAAGAAAAAGCAGAACAAAATAAAGTTTCTAAATTACTAAATAAAACTAAAAACGATCTTACTAAAAAAGGTTATAGAGTTATAATTGACGATTCTGAAAATTCCCCTGGTTTTAAATTTAATCACTGGGAATTATTCGGCGTTCCACTTAGAATTGAAATTGGACCAAGAGAATTAAAAGATAATAAAGCAACTATTGTTAGAAGAACATCAAGAGATAAGACAGTTATTAACATTAAAGATTTAGATAAATCAATAGAAAAAGAAGCTAAGAAACTTGATGAGGACATAACAAAGAATGCTGAAAAATATTTCTCAGATAATGTAAGAGATTCTAATGATTTTAAAGATTTGAAAAAAATTATGAATAAAAATAGAGGATTTGTTAGAGTTCCATTTTGTTCAGTTGATTTTGATGGAGAAGATTGTGCAGATACTCTAAAAGCAGAAACAAATGGTGGGAATGTTTGTGGAACACTATTCCCAAAAGCAGAGAAAGTAGGTCCTAAGGAAAAATGCATTATCTGTGGTAAAAAAGCACATCATAAAGTTTATGTAGCTAAAAGCTATTAATTCTAAAAGAAAGAATTATATACTTCTACTCAAATACTAGTCAGTAAAGGGGTGAAGAATCGACTGTGTGAAATATAGTGGGAAATATTTTAGAAGCAATCGTCGGCCTTTTTACCAATAAAGACGTTTCTATGTTAGGTGGACATGAAGATTGCGGATATCTGGGTTACTTCAAATATGAATGTACTGATAAATTTAATGGCTTATCTCATGCATATTACAAATGTCCTTGTGGATCTATTTTAATTGACAACATAGTTATATCAGATAGATATAATATGGAATATAAGAACAAACTTGAACCACTAGAGATTATAAAAAAACCTTAAATAATAGTATCGATTTTTTCTTCTCGGCATTCAATTACTATTTCATCAGCTAGAGGATCAAATGTGACATCCATGGTTACTAAGAATTCGAATACTAGCTTAATACTATCAGATTCTACTTCTATCTGAATTGTTTCACTAACTTCCATTTTGTCTTCAAAACTTGGTAAAGGGGGTAAGGGTTCCATCGGCATCACCTATATTAGTTATACTATTATACCTTTATGTATACTGATATATAAATGTTTCGTTTTTGAAGCTAAAATGATAAAAATTAAACTAAGAAAAACAAAAATAAAAAAAAATAAAAAAATTAACTAAGAACTTCTGCTACATCTTTAGAATATTCATAAGATCTTCGAGCAGCATCAGAAGACAGATCATAATCGCCGCTTTCAAAGAAAGATAATGCCAATCTATAAAAATCAATTGAATCACTCAATAATTCTTCAGCAACAGCCAAATTTTTCCTCAACTCAGATACAGCATCTTCAGATTCAACCTTTTTAGTCGTTTTTAACTCTTCATAAGAACGTAAAGTTTCTTTCTGTAAATCTTCGAACTCTTCAACTAATTCGACTTCTTCCTCAAAAACATCTTCAAGTTCTTCATTCAAAGTTTCACATTCATCTTCACATTCATCAGTTAAACATTCTTCATTACAAGAAAACTCGGAAGGTAAATCTTCAACTTCAAGTTCAACTTCACAAACAAAACCACTTACACAGCCAGCATCATCATACCTAGTCTCCAAAGTTCCATTTGAACAGAAATCTTTTGCAGGAGGTATAAGTAGAGGACATTCTACTACTTCAGGTACAACAATATTAGGGACTTCATAAGAGTTATATTCTTGAAGTAATTGTCCTGGAGGAACTGCGTAATTATACATTTTTAACTCGTCAATCTGACCATCATGCCAACCCATCCAAGAACCATAATTATTACCAACTCTAAAAGTATAACAGTCTTCAGCACTTAAATAATTCTTTGTACTCTTTAAATGACCATCAACGAAAATCTTAGCAATACCAGCAGGAGCTCCCTTCCAAGTCATAGCAACAAAATGCCATCCAGAACCTTCCCAAGTATTAAGTTCGTTAGTAGGTTTATCACGCTCATCAAATTCATAATAAGCTTCAGAATTATATTCTCCACCAGCCCTAGCTTTAATTTTTTTATAGCCATTTGTTGCACCATAATCATAGTATAAAACAAATTTACTATCATCAGTATGCCAAATCACAGAATCTTCAGAAGTAAACTCATCAAAGTAAATCCAAGCAGAAACAGCACCTTCTTTATAATTAAAGTTCCCTTCACAAAGATACTCAACATACTCTCGGTCACCCATGTTAGTCAAAGCACCGCCCGAAACAGCGTTCTCAGAATAATCAATAGAACCAACATAACGAGTAGGTTGTTCTCCATCAACAGAAATTAAAGTATCATCAAAAGTTAAATGAAAAGTCAAAGACTTATCTTGTTTAACTAATGTTTCTATTTCAGGCTCAACAACACATTCACCACAATAATCACCATGACCTAAATGACCTTCTATAGCCGAAGCAGGAACTGATTTTGTTTGTTCAGCATTAGTTCCAGGTTGATGACAAATAGTTTGTTCTTCATCATCCCCACATTCAGTAGAATAATCTTCTTCAGGTTCATCTTCATCATCATTATCGTCTGTTTCATTTACAGGAACTTCAGGTTCTGTTACATTAACAACAAGATCATCAAGTAAAGTAACATTAATAATTTGACCTTCAACAATAAAAGTTTTAGAAAGTTCGTTATTTGTAGCATCCGGTTCATCACCATTATGATTTACTGCAAACTTCACAGTATGTTCTCCTGATGAAAGATAATAACCTTGACCAGTACCAGCAGGCCCGTAAGTTTCAAAATATTCTAAACCATCATAAAAATACTTTGTTTGTTTATAGACATTATCTAAATACATCATAACAGAATAAGTTCCAGAAGTTGTTTCACCAAGATTCTTAATAACCGATTCCATTAATACAAACCTATCGCCAACAGAATTATACAACCCGTATAAAGAAGCTTGGTAATCATTATTCTGGTCAACTTCTATAGAGTATAACATTAAATCAGCAGGAGTTTTTTCAGGAGTATCATTAATAGGTTCTGGTTCAATTACAACATCATCACAAGTTTTATATTCCCAATAATGATCAGTAAAATAACTCCAAACTCTTCGTTCAGTACCATCATAATTAGTTTTCCAATCTTTATCATCAACACCTGTTTCATACCATTTAGACCAAGATCCAGAGAACCATTTAATTCTATAATAATCAATATCAGGATGAGCAGAAGTATCTAAACCAAGCCGCTCCCAATATCTATCACGAGTAGGCGTACCAGATGTAACTTCACAAACTTCATCAGTAGCAACGACATTAGCAGTAATTAAAGATGAACTTTTAGAATTACCAGTAGAAGGAGTTAAACATTTTTCCACACAAAAATCAGCTCCTTTTTCAACAGTATTACATTCATTAAAACAAAGTCTATCACGAACATTATCAACTTTAATCTTGGCATCAACAATTGCAGCATCTGCTTGTCTTAAATCCTTTAAAGCACGACCTTTATCATTAATTTCCACACCAACATCTTTTTCAAAAATTTTTATTCTTTTTTCAACTTCACCTTTAGAAATACTTTCTTCCAACATATAAGAGTTCTTAGTTTCTTCTTTCTTAATTCCAACTTCTGATTTAACATTCTGAGTGTCTTCTTTTAAAGAAGCAAAAAATGCATCAAGACGACTTTGTTGCTCAGCATTTAATTCACGTTTAATCTTAACTTCAACAATATTTTCAAAAGACAAAACCTTTTCTTCATGTTTTTCAAGTTCTTTTTCAAACTTTAACTCAGCTTTTAAATTATCCTCATGATTATCAGATTTAGATAAAGTTTCAATTTGAAACTTAACTTTTTGTAAAATTTGAGAATGTTCTTCTTTAGCACGTTCAACACCATCCAAATCACCTTTTTCAGATAAAGCTTTCGCTTCTAACAAACGTTTATTAGCAAATCCAAGATTTTTCTCGGTTTTTTTTACTTCATCAAAAGTAAATGCAACACTAAGATCCTCAGCAGCCAATTTCATTCCATAAAACGGATTACCAGGAAGAATACCAGGATCGCCTTCCATAGCATAAACATCAAGAGTCAATTCTTCATTAATAGACTCGGCTGCGTTAACAGGCATTAAACTAAACAAAAACACTAATAAAATTAAGATAGAAATATTTCTCATACAAACCCCTCCTTTTTACAAGTAAACATTATTAGTTTTTTCTGAAGGATTATACTATATAAATTTTTTGATAGAAAGTTCAATAAAAGTATCTGAACTAACGATAACTGAGAAAAAGTTAATCGCAAGTTTTAAAAAGCTTTCTTTTCTAAAAAAAGTTCTCGTCGAGAAAAATTCTGAAAACAGAAACCTTTATATACACCTTGCATTTCCCATTTATAAAATTTATTATTAATTTCAAGGGGTTGAAAAGTTTTATTTAAAAACTTTTAATAATATTTAAATACAGTGGGGGAGATAATTTGGCAGGATCTAAATTCGTAAAAAAGTGCCCGGAATGTGGCGGTATAAATTTATTCTATCATCATGAAAAAGGTGAAATTATTTGTAAAGATTGTGGTTTAGTCGTAGAAGATAAGATGGTCGACTTTGACCAAGAATGGCGTGAATTCGACGCTGAAGCAGCTGAAAGAAAGAGAAGAACAGGAGCTCCTATGAGCTACACTCAATTCGATCAAGGGCTTGGAACAGATGTTGGAAGAAAAGCAGATCTATACCAGCTTGGTGGAAAGAACAAGAGCAAATATTTTAGATTAAGAAAATGGCAACAAAGAATTTCTACAGCTATTGAGCGAAACTTAAAACTTGCTTTATCAGAATTAAAAAGAGTATCATCATACTTAAAACTTCCAGGATCAGTTGAAGAAGAAGCATCTAGAATTTACACTTTAGCTGTTCAGAAAGGATTAGTTCGAGGAAGAAGCATGGAATCAGTTGTTGCAGGAGCTTTATATGCTGCATGCAGACGACATGATGTTCCTAGAACACTTGATGAACTTTCAGAAGCTTCAAGTATTGAGAAAAAAGAAATCGGAAGAACTTATCGATTCGTAACTAGAGAACTTGGAATTAAAATCTTACCAAGTAATCCGGCAGATTATATCGCAAGATTCTCATCCGCTTTAAGATTAAGTCCAGAAACACAATCTAGAAGTGTTGAGATTATTGAAAAAGCTCAAGAAGTTGAGTTAACTTCAGGAAGAGGACCAACTGGAATTGCAGCAGCTTCACTTTATGTTGCTGCTTTAATCAACGGTGAAAAAAGAACTCAAAGAGAAGTTGCAGATGTTGCAGGAGTTACAGAAGTTACTATCAGAAATAGATATAAAGAGTTATTAGAAAAGTTAAAGCTTGAAAAAGAAATCAAGAAAGTTAAGAAAAAAGCTCTTTAATAATTATTTTTTTCATTTTATAATTTTTTCTTTATAATTGTTTTCATTTTCTAAACAACAAATTTTATATACCAAAAGAATTCTAAAAGAATCATGGGGAAGATGAAACCGTTAGTTCTTATTATTATGGATGGATTTGGAATCCGTAAAGAAAGAAAAGGTAATGCTATAGCTGCTGCTAAGACGCCAAATCTTGATAAATACTTTAAAGAAAATCCTTTTTCATTACTAAAAGCATCAGGTGAACCTGTTGGATTACCAAAAGGATTTCAAGGTTCAAGCGAGGTTGGACATCTGAATATGGGTGCTGGTCGAATTGTTGAACAAGAAGAAGTTCGAATCAATAATAGCATTAAAGACGAAACTTTCTTCAAAAAAAAATCTTTTCTAAAAGCAATAAAAAATGCTAAAATAAATAAAACTAATCTTCATATTATGGGTTTATTACAAGATCAAGGAGTTCATTCTCATCAAGACCATCTTTTTGCTTTGTTAAAACTTTGTCATCAAGAAAAAATTGTTCCTTTATTACACATTTTTACGGATGGCAGAGATACAATGCCCAAATCTGCAAACAAATTTTTTAAACAATTAGAAACTGTGATGGAAAAATACCCTGCGGAAATAAAAACTATTATGGGCCGTTATTATGCAATGGATCGTGATCATCGTTGGAAACGAACAAAATTAGCTTATGATGCTTTAATGTATGGTAAAGGAGTCATTGTTCGAAGTTGGAAACAAGCTCTTCGTGAAGCTTATAACAAAGATGAAACAGATGAATTCATAAGACCTAAAATAATTGGTAAATATTTTGGTGTTAAAAAAAACGATTCCCTTATCTTTTTTAATTATCGTTCTGACCGAACCAGACAATTAACACAATCATTTATTGAGAAAAAATTTAATTTTTTTAAAAGAGATTTTAAGAAAGTTTTATTTGTTGGAATGGCAGAATATTATAAGGATATGCCTGCTAAGATTGCTTTTGAAAAAGATCGATTAAAGAATGTTTTAGCAGAAGTTTTATCTAAAAGAAATAAACGACAATTAAAAGTTGCAGAAACTGAAAAATACGCGCACGTAACTTTTTTCTTTAATGATGAAATTGAAAAACCTTTTGATGGTGAAGATAGAATATTAATTCCCAGTCCAAGAATTCCCACATATGACTCTCAACCAGAAATGTCTGCTTACAAAATTACTAAAGCAGTCTTAAAAGAAATAAAAAAAGACATGTATGATGTTATAATTATTAATTTTGCAAATTGTGACATGGTTGGACACACAGGCGTTTTTAAATCAACTGTTAAAGCTGTTGAAGTTGTTGATGACTGTATTGGTCAAGTTGTATCTAAAGTATTAGAATATGATGGAACTATTATTTTAACTGCAGATCATGGAAATGCAGAATTAATGGTCGATGATAAAAAAAATATTATTACTTCCCACACTACTAACAGAGTTCCTTTCTGCGTTATTAATTCTGAGTTTTCCAGAGTTAAAAATGGTAAACTCGGCGATATAGCCCCAACAATTCTAAGGATTCTTGATTTAAATATCCCTAAAGAAATGACTGGCGAAGAATTATTCTATTAATATTTCTAATACAAAGCTTTATATATTAGTTGTCATTACTGAGTCGTAACATGATACAAAATAAATTAAATCAAATAAGAAATCAAGCAGAAGACTACATTGAAACAAGAGTTGCAGATTACTACGAAGCAGACCAAGATTGTTCTATAGACCAAAGAGCAAACATTGTAGAAAACTTAGATATCTATGTACGAGGAATGAATAGAATGATGTCAATCGTTGCAAAAGAAGTACATTTAGAAGTAAAACCATTCCCAAAACCAAGCGAATACTTAACTCTAGATCCTGCTAAAACTTTGTAAAGATTTAAATAATTGTTTTTAACTTCTTTTATTTTATGAAACTAATTAAAATTCCATTCAATGCAGGAGCACTATCTAAAAAAAATGGACAAGAATTAGCTCCAGATAAAATAACGAGCTTTCTAAAAGAAGTTTATATGAATGAATCAGGCAAATTGCCTGTAATAAACCAAGAAACAATTTCAATCAACAATTCTAATGTCAAAGAAAGTTTAAAACAAATAGAAACACACATATCAGATTTTGACATATTTACAATCATTCTGGGCGGAGACCATTCAATAACCTATTCTTGTTTCAAAAGTTTTGCAAAACACTTTACAAACCCGGGAATAGTTGTTTTTGACGCACACCCAGACGTTCAAGACGATTTCAAAGTCAGCCACGAAGATTACTTAAGAGTTTTAATCAACGAAAACCATCTTAAACCACAAAACATAGTTCTTGTAGGAATTAGAAACTGGTCAAAAGAAGAAATAGCATTCTTACAAAAACACAAAATTAAATATTACACTATGAAACAACTTTCACACGAAGATCACAAAATACAATGTGATGAAATAATGAGCATTGCAAGAACATGGGATGGATTCTACTTATCAATCGATATTGACGTATTAGATCCTGCATTCGCACCAGGAACAGGATATGCTGAGCCAGGCGGAATGAGTACTAGAGAACTTCTTTATTTTATTCAAAGATTAAAACTATTAAAAAACTTAAAAGCAGTTGATATAGTCGAAGTTAATCCAACATTAGACTTAAACGATGCAACTTCAAAAGTTGCAGCGAAATTAGTGATGGAACTAGCATGATTAAATGCATAATTTTTGATTTTGATGGAGTAATAATTAACCATTTTGAAAAAGATTTTGAATGTTTTCAAAAAAAATACCCTAATCTTACAAAAGACGAATTCAAGATATTTTTTGAAGGAAATTTCTTTATTCAAGCAAATAAATTAAAAGAAAGAGATAATGGATTTGATGGGGATGAATGTTATAATCAACATTTAAAAAAAACAATCATACCAAACAAAGCAAAAGAAATCATAAAAGAACTATCAAAGAACTATTTATTAGGAATAATATCTTCTTCTCCAAACGAAGGGTTAAATATTTGTGTAAACAATAGCAATCTAAAAGAAAATTTCTCGTTCGTTTATGGGTGTGACACACACAAATTGAAATTAGAAAAGTTCAAAATGGTTTTTGAAAACTTCAACCTTAAACCTGAAGAATGTGTTTTTGTTACAGACACCTTAGGAGATATTCTTGAATCAAAAAAAGTTAGTATGAAAGCAATTGCCTTAGAAAACGGCTATCACGAACGAGAAAGATTAGAAAAAGGCAACCCTTGGAAAATTATTTCTTCTTTTGAAAAACTTATAGAAACCATTAATAAATAATCACAGAACTAAAAAAAGAATTTATTCTTTAGTTTGTTCATCAATATATGCTTGATAAACATTTATGCCTGGTTGCGATAACCAAGTGTCAGGAGCTCTTTCCAAATACTGAATCTTTTTCCCAGCTTCTTTTATAGCATAATCAGCACCACTATATGTTTCCCAAAAAGCAATATCATTTTGAGCAATATAACGAGTTTCAAGAGACATCCCACCAATTCCAAGACCCAGTAAAGTAGTTGCTAAAATAGCCAATGTTGTTATAGGTCTTTTTTTAACAAATCTTTGTACAGCATTATTCCCTTTAGGAACAGGATTTTGACGTAATGGAGTAAGATTTCTATTCATTTTATCACCTTTTAATCATCAAACTAAAAAAAAGAAATTAAAATCAATATATAAATGTTTGGCTTTTTAACTACTTGTTAGTGGTAGTCTATTTAGTTCGTTCATCAATATAGTTCTGATAAATATCTATGCTAATCTGTTTGAACAACTTTCTAGAATTGTTTTCTAAATACTCAATTTTTTCCCTGGCATAATAAACAGTATAATCTACACCATCATAACATTCGTGGTGACTAATACCTGCTTCAGCACTCAAACGAGCTTCTAAAGCAAACACACCAAGCGGACCTCCAATTGCCAAAGTTAATAATGTGGTTAGAAAGAATCCTGCTTTTGTTTTATTTACAGGAGTGTATTTAGCTCCAAAATCAGCATTAGTTTTAAGATTTGGGTTCATGGTTGTTTCAATCATTTTATTAAACTGTTTTTTAAATATTAAAATACGAGAATAAGAAGAAATATTTAAAGGTTCAGGTTGTTTTATCACTTATTAGCAGTATTTACTTTTTTTATCTAAGTAAGTGTTTATAAATTAAATTATATTCCCAAAATAAATGGCTCGGATGCTAATAACAAAAGGCAATCACAAACTCGGAACAGATGGAGCAGTATATTGTTTTAATTTACCTGCAGTGTCAACTTGTGCGCCAACAAAATGGTGTTTAGAAGGAAAAGATGGTGAACCTTCATGCTATGCCTTAAACGGTCGATTCAAATGGCCAAATGTCAAGGACGCATACGAATGGCGATACGAAGAATCCTTAAAATCTGACTTTGCAGGGCGAGTGATTGACGAAATTAACAAAGTAACACCCCAGTTTTTTAGATGGCATGTAAGTGGAGATTTCTATAACGAAGAATACATAGGAAAAGTTGAAGAAATAGTTATTGCAACACCAAACGTTCTTCATAGAACAACCACTAGAAGAAGAGATTTTGCAAAAGCAGTATTACAATTAAATTCTCAACCAAATATGATTATCAGAGAAAGCCTCGATACAGTTTTTAGAAATCCAACATTGGGCCTACCTTTTGCAGCAATAGATTCAATTGATATCATTAATGAAATGGACGCAACTGAATGTAAAGAAGACTGTATACCTTGCGAATATTCTTGCTGGAAAGAACCAGTAAACATGTACTTTAAAGAAAAGTAAATTAAGGAATAATTCTTTCAAAAATATTAACTGGAGTGCCAGTTTTAACTTTATCATAAAGTTCAATAACATCTTCATTATTCATACGAATACAACCATCAGATGCAGGCGTTCCAAGTAAACCTTCGCGATTAGTACCATGAATATAAATCCCTCTCCAAGCAGTTGTTTTATTTTCATCAAACAATCCTTCTAATCTAAGAAGGCGAGTAACCATGACACCTCTACCTCGTTTTTTATCAGTAGAAATCTCAACGATCTTTCCAGTTGACGCTTCTTTTTCAAATAAAGTTCCAATATCTGCTCCATCCCCAATTTTTTTGTCAATTCGATGTAAACCAGTTGGAGTCCCCTTACTTTTGTATTCATTACTAAAACCATAAAAACCAGTAGAAATATCATAAGTTTTAACAATTCTATATTTACCAAAAAAGTTTTTTCTTCCCAAATATAATTCTTGTTCATCCCCATTAATAACTATAGAATATTCTCGCCAGTCAACGCCAACATGTTCTTCGGCACGTTCAAATTCACGTTTGATTCGTTTTTTTAAATTATAATTTTTGGTTGGAATAATATCTGCATCTAATGAAGGCACAATTAATACTGCACTAAACATTGCTGAAAGCTTCAAAAAATCTCTTCTGTTCATAATTAAGAAGAATATAAAAGAAGTTTAAATAATTTAAGCCTAAAATTCATAGAAAACCTTATAAACAATCCATGATTTTTGAACTTTGGCCCCCCATAGCTCAGCGGCTAGAGCGTTCGGCTGTAGATACTGAACGACGATCCCAACTGGGAATGAATGAAATTCAGTCAGTCGATACCGAAAAGTCCCCGGTTCAAATCCGGGTGGGGGGATACTTTTTTCTATTAAAATATTAAACTTAAAAATCATTAAGCCAGATTTGAACATCCTCAGAAATTAAAAATTTCTGGGACCACTACGTGGAATCCGAGCGGGCAAATACTTTTTTTTTCATTAAATTTATTAAGAAATATATGACTGTCAAATCTATAAAAAAAGAACTAAATTAAAAAGAAAAGAAAAAATTACTCTTTAGGTCCTGTTAAAGAATATTTAATAGCAGTTCCTCTACCAAAACCTCTTGAAAGTCCTCCTCCTGTTCTTCTCATCGAACTTCTTTTAGGAAAAGTTTTTTTTGCAGTTTCAAAAACTTTTATTGCTACTTCATCAAGTGCATCAAAAGGAGATGAAGACTTACCTAATAATATTTCTTCAGGATTTGCATACAAGATTTGTTGTGATTCAGCATCATAAGCTGCAAATTTAGTATTATATGCGAATTGTATTTGAAGACTCTCATCCAATAATAATACATATTCATTTCCTTTAGGAAAAGAATCAAGCACGGATGGATTGATACCTCTAATAGGTTTGTGTTTTTCTTCTTTGATAAGTTCAGGAGCAATTTTTTTCTGAAACGGAGTTAGAACATCATCATAAGTATCTAAAAAATCTTGTAATAAAGAAGTTTCATATCTTGTTTGAATTATAAAAAAGTCTCTTTTCTTTTTTACTCCAAGTGTTACAGTATGAAGATTATCTTTATATGTTTCTTTTACTCTTTCAATCAAATTCGCTCTTTCAAAGTTTATGTTTTGATAAACACCAGCACCTTTTTGTCCATTTTTGTGTCCTGATAAAGAATATCTAAGAACAATACCATCCATCCCCCCACCAAAACCATTACCAAAACCACCATCCGATCCTGTAAAATCATCAATATTAATAGCGGGAGAATTAATACTTAAATCAATATCACCAGGTTGTGCAAGACCCAATAATAATTCTTCCAATTCTTTAAACTCAATTTTCTTTTCATGATTCATATCTGCAAATAATCTATTAAATGCAAATTGAAATTGCAAATTCTTATCAACTAAAACTCCATAAACTCTTTGTCTTCCAGAATGAAAGACTTTTTTTGCAAGCGCAGTTTGGAATTTATCTGCTTCAGGATAAGTCATTTTAAAATCTTTAAAGACAGCATTTTTAGGTTGTGTTTTCCCAAGATCAGAATTCACTTCTATAAGATACATTGTTGCATCTTTATTTTCAGTTGTGAGTTGTACAGAATGTTCTTTCAAACAATTTTCAATTGTTCCTTTTAAATTTCTTTCTTCTATTAAAGTCATTTTTTATTCCCTCGTTAAACAATATGGTGATTGATGAAACACATCAAAAAACGCTAAAGATTGACTTAGGCACCCACCTCTGCAATCACTACCATAATCACAACTCTTACATTCACCACTTAAGTATGATAATTGAAAGTCTCTATTATATTTAAAATTATCGGGATTATTCCATATTTCTTTAAGACTATTTTTTCTAATATTCCCTTCAACACCTTTTCCTCCAATCATCGATAAACATCCTTTTATAGTTCCGTCCGATTCTATTCCTATACTTTGTATTCCTGATTGACAACCGTGCCAGTCATAATCTCTTAGCCCTTTCTCTTTTGGCCCCATATATCCAACACAATCACCTGCTTGAATATTCATGTGAGGAAGTTTTTCTCTTGTTTCAATAATAAAATCAGCTAATTGTTTATACTCTTCATGATTAAGAGTGTTTTCTTTTAACATTCTGCCCATCGGAGAAGCTACTTGAATCTGCCAAGCATCAGCCCCATATACTACAAGCCTATTTCTTATTTGAGAAAGTTCATCAAGATTACTTTTTTGAACAGTTGTAACGGCACAAACAGGAGTATCGTTATAAATTAACTTTTTCATTTCAGAAAAAATCTTTTTATGAGAACCTGGCACACCTCTTAATTCATCATGCAATTCTTGTTCTCCATCAACACTAAACCCTATTGCAAAAGGTTGTCTTGAGACAATATCTTCAATTGTTTTTTCAGACCAAGCTAATGCATTACTAATCATACCCCATTTCATATTATGAACTATCATTTGATCAACAATTTGAGTCCAGTCTTTTCTTAAAGAAGGTTCTCCGCCAGACAAAATTCCTTTTGAAAATCCAATTTCTGCTAATGCATCAACTAAATCTAAAGATTCTTTTGTATTCAATTCATAATCTCGCGCATTTAGAGCTTCTGAGCCACAATGTGTACATAAAGAATTACATCTAAGAGTATATTCCCACACAAAAGTTATTGGATTTAACACCACCATTCAAAAAAGGAATTTAACTTTATTTATATATATGCGCAGAACATTTATATAAGTCATAAGCAAGAATATTATTTATGAAACTAAAAAACTTATTCAAAAATCTTGGAAAGAATCTTCTTGCATTTATTATAGGACTTATTACAGGAGTCGTTATTTCAGTCATTTATACTTTGAAATTTGTAATACCTTCAATTGCTTTAAAAGCAGGATTGAGCGTTATCATTCTACTTCCAATAATGTTAATTCTATATGGTTTAATATTTGGAATTATAGGCGGATTAATTGGAATAATTATTTATCAAATTAGAAAACGTTTGAGAAAATAGTTTAAAATATTGTCCAAAGAACTAAAGATACAACCACAATCACAGGAATTGTAACAATTAGACCGTTCTTACTAAATTCTCTCCAAGAAATATGATAACCTTTTTCTTTGATTAAATGCATCCACATAAGCCCTGCTAATGAACCTGAAATCATTAAATTCGCTCCGATGTTTGAACCAATAATAGTTGCGTAAACAAGAGGTTCGATATTCACAATTGATAATCCTGCAAGAATTGAACTCATAAGAATTGTTGCAGGAAGATTGTTAATCAAAGCTGATAATAATGAACTAATTAAAACTGCCAAGAATATAGCTATGAATGATTCGCTTGAAGTAATTAATGAAATTATTTTTCCTAAAGGAATAAAACTAACTAACACAAAAAGAACTGAAACACCAACTATAATTTTCCAAGGCATTTTCTTAATCAAAGAAATTCGATCATATTTTGTTAAAATAAGCATTAAAATAACTGCAAACAAACTATAAACCCATAAAGAAAATCTGTGAACAGGTTCAAAAATTGCTAAAACTATTATTAAACCTAACAATAATAAAGAAAGCTTTAATTCATATTTATCTTCAATTAAATTTCTAGTATCAACATCTTTAACAGAAAAAGTTTGTTTAATTTCTTTGTTAAATAAAAGTCTTAAAATAATATATTCAACAATTAAAGCAATAATCATAGGAATAAAAAGCACATCTAAAAATCGCATAAAAGAAACTCCAATAACATCTGCAATCATAATATTGGTTAAATTACCAAACAAATGACCTAAAGACCCAGTATTAGCTACAAAAAACAACATGAATAAATAAGCTTTAGGATGTTTGTTATGGTGCAAACCAATATGTAAAATAAAAGGAGTTAAAGTCAAAATAACTATATCATTAGCAGTGAAGAAAGTAATTCCTGCAACAACTAAGAACAAATAATTAAACAGTTTTAAACCATCATATCTAGCGAGTTTGGTCGTTTTATATACACACCATTTAAAGAAACCAGATTTTTCTAAAGCAAAAGAAATTATTGAAAAAGAAATAAAAAAAACCAATACTTGCCAGGGAAAAATCAACATCATTAATTAATTATTATTTAAAGACTTTATAAGATTTATGAATTCAACTCTTACGCATCTTCTCATCCCATGTTTGTTCTAAATGTTTTACATGAATTGAAGTATCGCACAAAGGTTGAACATCCATCCTGTCTAAATCACTAAAGAAATACATATCGTCAAAACCTTTTGCATCTTTTTCAACTCGAAACTTAATTCTTTCAAAAATAGAACGATTAATTAAAACGCAACCAAGCCCACCACCAATAATAGGAATTAATTTTTTCTCTTTAACTTCTTCCATTAACATTCTTCGCGCTTGACCATCTTCTAAAGCATAAAGAACTGGAACTTCTTGCATCCCTAAGTCCTTATCACCATCTTTAACTTTCATTAATTTTGTATAAAGAGCAGATACGACTTTAGCCCTGTGAAAAATTAATCTTTGAATAATATCTTTAGGAGGAATTATATCTTGTTCTAAACTTAAAAAATAATCATAACCACCTGCTAAAGCTTTGTCTCGTAGAAGATTTCTACATTCGGCTAAACGTTCTTTAACTCCTTTTTTAAAAGGAACTTTATGACAAGTTAAACCATAACTTTCAATTTTTTTAGCATAGTCATCACCCTCAGAGTTATCAATTAATAAAACATCATAATTCTTGTAAGAAAGTTTCTTGACTCGTTTTGCAAACTCTTTCAAACAATATTCTTTATGGTCGCTAGTTGGACATCCGACAAGGACTTTTGGCTCTGACATAAAATAACAAACTAAGAACTATTTTTTATATTTTCCTATTTTTCAATCAAAAACATCAAATGTGTCATCTAAATATTGTTTAGTTTCAATAGCAGTCTTTTTGTACCACAAATAACCGCCCAAAGCCAAACAAGTAACACCCATAGTAATATTTGGAACTGCAAAAACATAATTAAAAGAATGCCACAAATCAGGAATAGATAAAACCTGCTCGTTCAACATTTTAACCACATCACCACTATTAGAACTGGCCTTATGCAAAACATCAAGATAAGCATCAAACGCTGTACCAACAGTTATTTTCGCTTCTTTAAACGATAAATCGTGCCTAATAGCATGAACTATTCCATCTATGCCTGAATAAGTTGATAAAGCACCAATTCCTACAAATATTTTATCTTTAATCATTTTGGCAATGTAACAATAAACCTCGTTCCTTTCTTTGGTAATGATTCAACAGTAATAGTTCCTTTATGTAATTCTACAATATGTTTAACAATTGCTAAACCTAGGCCAGTTCCACTCTTACTACTTGTTCGATAATCTTCAATTCTATAAAACTTATCAAATAATTTCTCCAAATGATCTTTTTCAATTCCAGGACCATCATCCTCAATACAAAACAACCATTCTTTTTTAAGATTCTTTGCAGTAAGAGTTATTTTTGAAGTTGCATATTTCTCAGCATTATGAAAAATATTTATGAATACTTGCTTAAACTTATTAATATCGGCTCGAACAAAAAATTTTTTAGGAATATTATTAATTACTTTCAAACCTTTCTCTTCAGCAACTGTTGAATAAAGATTATCTTTGATTAATTTGGATAAATCAAATTCTTCAATTTTCAATCTTACTTTCTTAGCTTCTAATTTTGAAAGACCAAGTATATCTTCAATTAAACCTTTTAAACGAGTACTTTCATCTTCAACTATCTTAATCATTCCGGATTGTTTTCTAGATAATTTGCCGGCTTTTCCTTGTTTTAACAAAGCCAAATACAATTTAATGCTAGTCAAAGGAGTTCTTAATTCATGACTAACAGTACTTACAAAATCATCCTTCATTTCGCCCAGTTCTTTCTCGTGAATGTATTGCTGTTTAGCTTGACCAAGTCGAACTCTTAAAGTTGCTTTATCAACTAATTTTAGAAATATAATGCTTGTAAACAATAAAATGCTTAGAAATGGAAACGGATGAGCTATAATTCTTAAGTCTCCATCAACACTATTAAAAAACACGAAATTAATGACATTCATAATTGGAGCAACCATATATATTAAAAATGCGATAACAACTTCTGTAGCATATTTACCGGCTTTATTAAAGTCCTTAAGAATGTAGAATACTGGACTAAATAAAACCAATATTTTCAAAAGTAAAAAGAATAAATAACCAACTTCAACTCTAAAAAAAGCAGTCGGATTAGCTGCTAGTTTCAAAAGCCAAAAAACCTCTATTATAATAGCAATGAAAACTAACACTCCTAATTCTAAAGAAACTTTTTTCTTAAACTTTTCAAACTTATCTGCAAAGACAGGATAAATAAAACCATTAGCCAGTAAAATTAACGCGAATAATTCTAAAGTATTATCAAGAATTGGCAAGTACGGACTTAGCAAATACAATTTAACTTGTCCAAAAACAATAATGCACAGAACACCAGTCATTATTAATTTGTCTATCATTAAAGCTGAAAAACCAAGCATTAAATATTTCAAATTCTCTTTTTTAGAACGACCATACTCGCTAATAATCATATAAGTTACAATTGTAAACAGAATCAATTCCAAAAATATTTTTAGAAGTTCCCCACCTTCAGTTGCTAAGAATCTATTAATTAAGTGAAAAACATTTATTAGGAGTTGGGCAATAACCATGTTTAAAACCTATAAGTTTTTCACCTCTTTTGAAAAACTACTTCTTTTTTAAGGCTTGCTCAATAACATGTAATAATTCATCAGGCTCGAAAGGTTTCATAATATAATCATCCGCATCTAAATCCATGCCAATATCTTCATCTGCTTGTTCGCTCTTAGAAGTAACCATAATAATTTTGGTGTTTGATAAATTCTTATCATCTCGCAATTTCTGACAAACTTCATAACCAGACATATGAGGCAACATGATATCTAAAAGAATAACATCAGGTCGAATTTTAGAAGCCATACTCAAACCAGCAGTTCCAGTCTCGGCAATAAATACTTTGAATTCATCTTTTAAAATAATCTTTTCTGCATTAGCAATATGCTCTTCATCTTCAATAATTAGAATTGTTTTCATCTTAACCTCAAGTCATAGAATGTTAGCATGTTTTAAAAATTTTTTCAATTTCAAAGTTAAATATTAACTCGTATTAAACAGAAAAGTTTTTATACTATAAATATAGAAAATGAAGTATGTTTGACAATATACCCAATCAAGTCTCTGAGTCTATAGAACTAGAATTAAAAAAAGGAAAACATGAAGCACTAGGAAAAATAAAAAATCAAACTCATGGATTTATTACTGGCATTATAAAAAGTATTAGTAAACATCGAAAAATAATTTATTTTAGTACTGCATTAATGAGTCTAAGCAATATACCGCTTCAAGCTATGACTCAAATAACAGCCGATAAATTTAATGAAGCAGGAGAAACAGGAACACTTCTTCAAAATGAAAATAAAAGAAATTTAGAGCTACAAAGAGCATTAGAACAGATCACGAATCCTACTACTCAAGATAGTCTTGCTTTAAATGAATCTTATGCTAAATTAGATAGTCTTGTTAAAACCGCTGAAACACAATTAGAAGAAGCGTTTTTATCATTTGAAAATGATTTAGATATGTTAATTTATGACGATAAAGTTGATCAAATTAAAAAAGATATCATCATAATTATTGATTTTGCAACAAGAGCAAATAATAAAGATATGCTTGAAAAAGCCGAAGAAATGCAAGCTTATACAAAAGATCTTTTTCAAAAAAGAATAATTGCCTCACATTTAATTGCTGAAGCTAATGCACATGCACAAGCAGGCAATGTAAAAGAAGCAAGAAAAAGCCTTGAAAAAACATTTAATTTACTTAAAAACTATCCTCATTTAGAATGGTATGTTGTTGATAATTATATAAAAATATTCTTCTACTTATCATATGATGTTAAAAAAGATGTTGATCGTGGAGATTATGACAGAATTCAAACCGATCTTAATGAAATGGCTAAATTAGTTAAACACGATAATCTAGATCCTACAAAACAAGCAATACTTCAAGAAGGAATTAATAAAGAAATTGCAAGCATGGCAGAAGAAATGTTAAAGAATGCTTTACAAAGTGCTGATTGGAGTCATTATGACAAAATGGAAGAAACACTTAGTAGAATGCATAAGGAATTAGGACACCTTGACATTGACTCACTTAAATCAGTTTATCATCCAAAATTAGCTCAAATAATGATGGACGCTGCTTTAAAAGAATCTAAACATGGAGCATATGATGCTTCAAAATTTGATGTTGCAATTGAGATTGTTAAACGTTCAGAAATGAATTTTTTTAATCAAACAAAAATCCATAGCGATGCTAGATATCAAATAGGTATTGATATGATGAACCATATTGAGTCGGAAGTTTCCAAAGGAAATTATAAAGAAGCTTTAGAGTTTCTTGAGAGTAAAGAGAAAACTTATTGGAAAGGAACTATGAATGATTTAAGAACTAATTTAGCCAATAATTTACATGCACAAGCTAAAGCTTCAGGAAGTGTAGAAAAAGCACAAAAAATGCTAGATTGGGCAAATATATTTGAGAAAGGCAGAAGTTTAGGCGCTAAAATAGGAGCCAAATTATGGGGCCATAGTCAAAAATTCTTAGGCAGATAACTAAATAAATATTTCTATCATTGCTTAAAACTTTTAGAAATTAATTTTAAGGCATTTATTGTTAATCCAATATATTGCACTTACAACAAATAGTATTTTTTAGCACATTAAAACTTTTAAGCAAAAACCAAACTTTTTAGAAACAAAATTAATTAGCCAATTTTTCTAAAGAATCGGCTATTTCAGGTTTTAAATAATCTATTCGATCACACCAAACAGATTCACCACAACCAAAGAGGTCTTTCTCCAAATGGTCGCAATTAGCAGATATTTGAGCTAAATCAACATTTCTAGAAGCATTATATACTAAAAAAAGACCATATATGACTCCTGTAGGAACTGCAACTTCAGGCGCAATAATTGCCATTCCAGTAATTCCAGCAGTAGAATAAACTACTGCATTAGATAAACCAGCAGTTTTTTTGTTTTCAGTTTGTTCATAAGTTTTTATTTCATTTAAAGCAGAAACCATTTCAGCCATAAATTTATCATAAACTGCTTTAGAAGCAACATTACCAGAAACATAGTTTTCCAATAAAGAAATAACTGGTTTACTTTCAAGAACAAAATGTTCGCAACAATAATCAACAATCACACCATCAACTAATTCTAGAATCATTTCGTCAATTTCAGCAATTGTGCTTTCTAATGTCATTGCATCTTTCCCCATTGCAAAATTTAGTAAAATCTTTTTTTTCTTAAAACTATGTATTTCATACAAAAACCCCTGCCTTTTTTAGCAAAATAGGGCTTAAAATACATTTGTCGACGAGAAACGCAACATTTATATACCTTAAGGTTCGTATAATGTATATTAACCGTAGTTTTGCAAAGGTAATGAGGTGATAGAATGAGTCAAACAATACAAAAGCCACAACAACGTAGTGGAAAATCAGTAGTTGGTAAAGAAGTAATAGTAGGAATTCTATGTTTAGGATTAGGCGGATATAATTTGGCCAATCATTTTGGATATATTAGTTTAAATTTTCAAGCGCCACAACTAGCAGGAAATATCTTACTAACACTAGCAGGCATATTCTTGTTAATACAAGCATACAAGCTATTTAAACATGATTACGTAAAATCAATATTCTTACATTAAGATGCTTGAAAAGCTCGAAATAGAGCTAAAATTACGTGGTTTTAGTTCGCAAACAGTAAAAGCCTATAGTTATTATAATAGGCTATTTCTTCAATTTATACACAAGAATGAAGAACATATTACTGAAAATGATATTAAAAAATATCTTTCTTATTTGATTTCTGATAAAAGACAAGCATCATCAAGTGTGGCTCTTATTAAAGCAGCTCTGAAGTTCTATTACGACGAGATAATGCATAAGAACATAGTTAATATAAAAACGCCTAAAATCCCTAAAAAACTACCCACAATACTATCTAGAGACGAGATTAAGGCTTTAATTAAATTCGCTTCTACAAATAAGAGCAAATTAATCATAAAACTACTATATTCTTCAGGAATTAGGGTGTCAGAACTAGTAAATATGAAAGTAAAAGATTTGGAATTAAGTAGAAAAACTGCATGGGTACGTTCAGGTAAAGGTTCTAAAGATCGTTTGATAATACTTTCAGAGAGATTTGTTAAAGATTTAGAAAAATATATGCTTAAACATAACAACGAGTTATTGTTTCCAGGTCACAAAGGAGCTTTATCGACGAGAAATATACAAAAATTAGTCCATTTAGCAGCTTACAAAGCAGGCATAAACAAAGTGGTGACTCCACATACACTTAGACATAGTTTTGCAACACATCTGCTTGAAAATGGCACAGACATACGAATGATACAAGAACTTCTAGGCCATTCTAATCTACAAACAACACAAATCTATACTCAAGTATCTTCAGAGGAGAAACTAAAGGTCATAAGTCCATTAGATAACCTCTAAAATAATTGGTTTTTGCTTAAAAGTTTTAGGCCTTGTAATGTTTTCTACTAATTTTCTGCTTCAAACCGTAGAAATAATTACTAAATAATTTATACAACGACTCTAACTCTTCACTACCAATATCAGTTAATACATACATCTTTTTTCGACCGAACCTCTTGAACTTGACCAATTTAGTATTTCTTAATTTTTTAAGGGCAGGGTAGATTGTTCCAGGAGTTAACATTTGACCTTTTCTACGACCTATTTTCTTTGCAAGATCCTCTCCACAAAGCGATTTCTGGTCGAGCTCATGCAATATTAAAAAGCTCAAAAAACCCTTTAATTCAAGATATTTAGACTCTTTTTTTTTAGTTTTTTGTTGTTTTGACATAATTTATTTAAGAGCTTGTTATTTATAAATTTATTGGTCATCAAATATATAGGTCGATAAATATATTGGGTGCCCAATTTATAGGTCGTACAATTTATTATTATACGAACTTCAAGTATTTTTTTGACTCTTTTTTGTGCTTATTAATCAATATCAAAGTGAGGGTTTATAAGTAAAACAACATTTCCAAAAAAACCATGAGCTATATAGAAAAAATTGTTAATGAAACAGCAGAAGAGTATATGGACGACTATGAAGGATGGAATGTAATGGAGTGTGCAAAAGAGATAAACAATAAATTCGCACCCAAAGTAAATAAAGCAACCAAAAAAAGGATGAACTATTCAATAGCTGCATTAACCATCTCCACAGTATTGATGCTTACAAGCTATAAAGGAGAGCTTGTTTTAGGCAAATATAGTATTGCTCCTCCTCTAATAGCTGCAACTTATTTATTTACAACTGTATTAAAAAACAACGAGTTTGTGTTTAGTGATTATGAAGATAGATTGAAACAGTATGCACGAGAAAGAATCTATGCTCGAAATGATCAAAGTGAGGATTAAACAGTTCTAGGCATAGCAGTATCAATTTGCAGAATATTTTTTCTTGCTTGTAAATCCTTAAAATGATACTCTATAGATAAAAATACTTCATCTCCAAGCACATGTTTGACTATAGGTACATCTTTTGCAGCGATATTACCAACTATTCGTTCTACAATTTCTTCAGTTAAACTGAGCTGTCTTGCCACATCATTAGCTGTAACTCGTCCGTCTGATGTGTAAAGTGCCATAAAAACCTCTTGCTCTCTAGAACTAAGTTTTATATTAGGATCAAAAGTATAGAAGTGAGGATTAACCTGCATTTGCAATTCATCAACCTTATCAGAAAGTTTATCGATCTTAGCTTCTAACTCTGCTAAGTACTCATAATTTCCGTGAATTTCATTTGTATTTCTATTAATACTATCTAAATGTATATCTAACTCTTCTTTTGTTGCTTTGAAAGCGGCCTTAATAGTCTCCTTCATCTCCCCAAATTCGTTAGCAATACTACTTATTCTACTAAGTTTAATCACTGCTAATCACCCCGCATTAAGTGAGCATGAAACCATTTATAAATATTGCTGGGTAAAAACATGTATATTCAAGGTTACAATATCTATATGGATAAGTAGGGTTTTTTATCAACAATCTTTATAAACTTAGTCGATAAACCAATAATATGTCAAAATCAAATCTTGCTGTAATGCTCTCAAAACTTAGAACTTTTGATAATCCAAAATCTGAGTTAGAACAATACCCAACAGACTCAGAAGTTGCTGCAGAAATATTGTGGTTTGCTCATTTAAACAACGATATTTATGATAAAACAGTTGCGGATCTTGGTGCAGGTACAGGAACTCTTGGTATTGGATGTTTATTATTAGGTGCTAAAAAAGTTTATTTTATAGAAAAAGATCCTGAGGCTATTGAAATATTAAAAGAAAACATTAAGACTCAAGATTTTGATGGAGAATATGAAATAATTAATTCAGATATTAGATCTTTTCATGAAGATGTAGATTTGGTTGTAGAAAATCCTCCTTTTGGAACTCAAGAAGATCACGCAGACAAATTATTTCTAGAACGAGCAGTTACCATTACAAACACAGTTTATACATACCATAAATTAAGTACAGAAGCATTTATACATTCATTTACTAAGAGTCATTCATTTAAGATAACTCATTTCTTTAAATTAAAATTTCCTTTGAAGAAAACTATGAAACATCATAAAAAACAAATTGAATACATTGATGTTGGTTGTTGGCGAATTCACAAATCATAAAATTTAAATAGTAAATAACTATTGTTAATTATTATGGACTTAACAAAAAGCACAAAATCATTTTTCTGTTGTTGTTGCTGTAATTGTTAGATTCCACACAATTTTTTTCTTTTAAAAACCAAATGGAGGTAAATATAAATGATAAATAAACTAATAAAATCCTATATAAACGATGAACAACCGTTCAGAATTGATTCAAAAACTAGCTTTGTAAGAAGAAGAACTTTATTTGAAGAATTAGAATTATTCAAAGAAATATTTTTCCCACAATATTGGAACAGGGGAGTAATTATTACTCATAAAGATTTACTTGAAACGAAAATAGCTTCATTAAAAGAACGAATTATACAAGGCATAAGACCTCATGTAAATGACCTTGAAATAGAATCATTGACAAATAAATTCTTAGAAACAATTCCACACACCAGAGAATTATTAAAAAAAGATGTTGAAGCAGCATATAATGGTGATCCTGCAGCAAAAGATTATGCTGAAATAATCAGGTCATACCCAGGTTTTCAAGCCATCATGATTCAAAGAGTAGCTCATGTTTTATACAATCTGAATATTCCTTCTTATCCTAGAGAATTAATGGAAGAGATTCATTCATTAACAGGAATTGATATACATCCAGGCGCAGATATTGGAGAATATTTCTTTATTGATCATGGAACAGGCGTTGTAATTGGAGAATCAACAAAAATAGGCGATCATGTTCGAATATATCAAGGAGTTACACTTGGAGCATTACATTTTGAAAAAGATGATGATGGACTTTTAAAAAAAGATTATAAGAGACACCCACACATAGGTGATCACGTAATTATTGGGATGGGTGCAAAAATTCTTGGACCAATAAAAATAGGCAATCAAGTTAATATCGGAGCAAACTCATGGGTACAAGAAAGTATTCCTGATAAAACAACTGTGTATATTTCAGAACATCCAAAATTAGTAAGAAAACAAAATGGAGGAGTATAAAATGGTTAGAAAAGTAAATAATATAACTGAATTAGTAGGCGATACACCAATTGTAAAACTCAACAAACTCGCAGATGAAAAATCAGCAACTATCTGGGGAAAACTAGAATATTTTAACCCTGGCGGAAGCGTAAAAGATAGAATTAGCTTAAACATGATTAATGATGCAGAAAAAAAAGGGCTTCTAAAACCGGGCGATACAATGGTCGAACCAACTTCAGGTAACACAGGTATAGGTTTGGCATTTGTTGCTGCTCAAAGAGGTTATAATCTCATTCTTACAATGCCTGAAACCGTATCATTAGAAAGACGAGACCTATTAACTGCTTATGGAGCAGAAATTGTTTTAATTAAACCAGATGAAGGCCCAGGCATGCTTGGAGCAATTAAACGAGCTGAAGACTTAGCTGAAGAAAAAGGTTATTTTATGCCTCAACAATTCAAAAATCTTGCTAACCCAGAAATTCATGAACTAACTACAGGTCCTGAAATCGTTGAAGCTTTCAAAGATACTGGTCTGGACTATTTTGTTGCAGGAATTGGAACTGGCGGAACAATAACTGGAACAGGCAAAATTTTACGAGAACATTTTCCAAATATTAAGATTTATGCCATTGAACCTGAGAACTCACCTGTTTTATCTGGTGGAAGTCCTGGTAAACATGCAATTCAAGGAATAGGTGCAGGATTCATTCCAAACATTCTTAACAAAGAAATTTATGATCAAGTAATAAAAGTTAAAGATGAAGATGCAAGAGAAACTACTCGAAGAATTGCTAAAGAAGAAGGCATATTATTAGGAATATCTTCAGGTGCAGCAGTTTATGTCGCTTTAGAAATCGCTAAAGATAAAGGCAAAGATAAAAATTTACTAGTCATATTACCTGACACTGGAGAAAGATATCTTAGTACAAATTTATTCATCGACAGATAAATTTATAAAGGAGAGATTTTTCCAACGCATCATGGAAATCGAATTTCTAGAAGACACAAAATACAGGGTTGTTTTCAACCTTAAAGGAGCAGACCACACTTTTACTAATGCTTTAAAAGCAGAATTGTGGAATGATACAGATATTAAAATATCAGCTTATAACATTGAACATCCATTAGTTGGAATTCCTAAAGTTGTTGTTGAAACTTTCTCCGGGAAAAAAGATGTTAAGAAAGCAATTATTGCTGCTTGTGATCGATTAAAAAAGAGAAATACTGCTTTAGCTACTAAAGCTAAGAGCCTTAAATAAATATTCTCTAAAAAAGAAAAATTTTATATAGGGGTAGCTCTATAAATTGAATATTAGATATAAGGTGATATTATGTTCAATAAAAAAGGATTCATAGGCATGATGGGCCCACGAAAAATAATGAGCATCATTATGGGTTTAATTTTTCTAGCATTAGGTTCTCTACCATTACTAAATAAGTTAGGAGTTATAGGTTTTGCAATGCCCGCACTTCCAGGAATAGTATTATGGATTTTAGGTGTTGGCGGAGGAATTTATTTAATAATTGATGGATTTCATGAAATTACAAGCATGGGAATGGGTCATTTTGCAATGGTTGCATCTTTCATAGTAGGAATTGTAATTCTAGCATTTGGTTTAATTCCATTACTTGGAGCAGCAGGAGTAATTGCATTCGCTTTACCAGTAATTGCAGAAATAATTGTTAATGTTCTATTTATTCTTACAGGAATCTTATTGGTTGCTGGCGGATTTGTAGGAATTTAAAGCGAGTTCCATAAAGCATAAAAAAATTCTTTTTGTTTTTCTATTATATTTCTCGATTTTATTAATACACCACTAGGTTTTTCTCCCCAAGATATTATAGCCATTTTATCATTACAAATACCCGTATTAGCAGGCAAGGGTTGATCAGAATATTTTACTTTCAAATATTTTCTTTTTTCTAATAAAGATTTAACTTTCTTATATGCAACACCTTTTGTAATTAATTCTTTATCTTTTCTCTTAGCATCATATTTTAAGTAGAAATCCTGTATTTCTTTCATATTTTCTTGTTCTGGTGTTATGAATAAAAACTCATCTCCACGTTTTGCATCCTTAATTAGAATGTTTAGTAAAGTAATAACTCCTTTCACACCTGTAAATAATTCAACTTCTTGTTTTTCTTGTGCTATGCTTTGCTTGGCTTTTAGTTCTGGCAAAATTAAATCTATTTGTTTTTCTTTATCTTTAAGATATACTTTAAAATTCTCAGGGTCAGCTGCTTGATAAACTTTAAAATTATTCTTCTTTGTATAAGATACAAGCCCTTTCTCAATTAATCTATTAACACAGAAATGAAAAACTGAATTTTGAATATTTGCTTTTTCTAAAATTGAACCTGCTGTGCTCGACCCCAGTTCTAATAATGCAAGATATACTTTAATTTCTCCTTGTGTAAGTCCAATATCTTCCAAGATTTTTGTGTTCATGTATTTGTTAAGATAAAGTTCTATATAAAGTTTTCTAAACTCCTCCAGTTAAGTAGGATAAATATTAAAATATTCTATTAGCCTCCACTATTACATAGCAAAAACCAAGTGTTTTTGAACTTTGAGCAAAACCCAAAGTGACAAAAAAAGCATACAAAAATCAAATGTTTTTGGGTCTTTAAAAAGATTTAAAGGTGATATAAAATGAAACTACCATTAGAAAAAGGTTTGTGGGTTAAAAGCCCAGATGAATTGGAACTTGAAGCAAAAGGATTCAGATTGTTCGGAAATGCAGATGTGATGTACGGCAATGTTTTCCGACAAATGAGAGATATGGAAGCCATGGTTAAAGAATTCTGCGAAGAAAACAATCTGCCTGAAGAAACCTATGTACATCTTAAGGCCTATGATAACTACACTTGTAGACTACCAGAAGGAAGATCTCTGTACATGAAAGCTCCAGAACTTATAACTCCAGGTCCAATTGTTCATAGAGATTTGTATTTAATGATAGATAAACCATACAAAGGCGACGACATAGAAGAAATCGTTGAACACACAGATAAATGTCGAATATCAAATGAAGAAAGTCTGAAAGAAGTATATGGATTATAAAATGACTTCAATATTTGTAGATGGAAATCCATATAGGTTTTATGCAAGTGCTACAAACGAGAAATCCTTTTTAGAACAAAAAGTAATTAGTCAATATTATGCAGGAAGTCTTCCAATCAAATTAGGAGATAAAAATAAACGAGTTCTTGATTTAGGATCAGGAACCGGAGCTAATACTTGGTGGTTAAGAGAAGTTTTCCCAGACCACACAATTATTGCTTTAGAACCATCAATTGGCCAAATAGACCAAGTAGATTTTTTAGATTATAAAATATATAACTCTTCTTTTGAAGAATTTGATCAAAAAAATTTCGAGTTCATATTATGCTCTCATGTTCTTCAATATATTAATACCAATCCAAAAAAATTCATTCAAAAAATTTATGATTCATTAGTTCCTGGAGGAGAAGCTTGGATTATTCAACAAACACAATATGGACTTAATGAAATAATACAACAAGTAAAACCTCACCTAAAAAATAATCTCTTTGATGATTGGTTACTTTTTAACGATTATGCTTTATTAGTTGATAATTTAAAATTACCTTACGAAACCGATATAATGCATACGTCCATTCAAGGAATAGACTATAAAAATCCAACAAATGCTCAAAAGAAAATATTGAAGTTCATATTGGGAGGAATTCCTTATAAAAATTTACCATCAGAAGCTAGAGACGCTTTGGGAAAACTCCCTATACAAAAAAGAATTTATCATCCTAACGGAATAATAAAAATAAAGAGACCAGAAAATGATAGTAGAATTATCTCTAATAATATTTAGCTTAGTGATGGTTGCAATTGCAGCCATTGTTAGCAAGAAACAAGGACCTGAGTTTATGATTTCAATGTTTGTTGCATGCATTGTATTAGCAGCAATATTAGGATCTAAACTTTTTCAAATTGGCCCATTCGTGGTTGACGGAACAATTGTAATTTTTTCAATAACATTCTTGTTAACAGATATGCTATCAGAGTTCTACGGTAAGAAATATGCTATGAAAGCTGTTTGGGGCGGGTTCATAGGATTAATACTCGCAATAGTTGCAATCCAATTAACAATTCATTTACAACCAGCAAGTTTTTGGCATAATCAAGAAGCATTCGTTACAATACTTGGTTCAAGTTGGAGAATAATGCTTGCATCAATTATAGCGTATGTTACAACACAGCATTTTGATGTTTGGTATTATGATGCAATTAAAAAATTTACAAAGAACAAGCATCTTTGGTTAAGAAATAATTTATCAACTGCAACAAGCCAGTTATTAAACACATTAATTTTTTCAACAATCGCATTTACAGGAATTGCACCACTATTACCCCTAATTACTGGCAGTTACATTGTAAAACTAGGTATTGCAATTATGGATACACCTATAATATACATAGTTAGAATTTATTTTAGAAAATAATTTTTATTCTATTTGTACTTTTCCGCCAACTGCTTGACCTGGCATCCCAGTTTCGAATAGAACTCTAAGTGCTCCACTGTTTCCATGAGCGCTTCTTACTTCTCCACTAATGTCTTTTTTACCTGTATTCCAAACAACTTTCTTACCAACTAACTTTCCAGCGTCCTCTTTATTCTTTAAAGATTCAACTAACACAACCATTTGATTAGAGTATGTATGGTGTCTTCCTTGTCTGAAGTTTGCTATAATTCCTTCCATTTTCGTTGTGAATTTTGATGCCTTTATAAATATTACTACTACGAGCAAACCACAAAGTATATAAATAACTAATTAACTATAGTTAATTATTTGTTTTATTTAGAAGAACAAATCAAAGAAAAACCTAAAACAAAAAATCCTTAAAATGGGTTGTAAACGGTTAGGAACAATAATTCAGCTGTTTTAAACGTTCTAAGCAATCTATCATTAGAGGAAGGATATATATTCAATTAGGTCAAATAAAACTATAAAATAATTTTCGAGGTGGAATTTATGAAACATGGTGCAAAGAATAGTACAACAAAAGGTGCGCATATGCACAAATTTATGATGGCAGGTATGGCCCTTACAATAATTTTGTTAATAGTTATATTAACAAGAGTTAACGATATTAGAAGCGAAGTTATGGGAACTGAAGTAGAAGTTCAAGCTGCTCAGAAAGCTGAAGTAAAACAAGCAGTACCAACTGCACCTTCAGTACCTAGTGCAGGAATAACCGATATGGTTGCATTAATTGATGATGATGATGTTAAGGGAGACCCTAACGCACCAGTCACAATTGTTGAATGGAGTGATTTTGAATGTCCATTTTGTGGAAGATTTTATAGCGATACTTTAGGTCAAATTCAATCAGAATATATTGATACAGGAAAAGTAAAACTAGTATATAGAGACTTTCCATTAAGTTTTCATGCAAATGCACAGAAATCAGCTGAAGCAGCAGAATGTGCAGGTGAACAAGATAAGTTCTGGGAAATGCACGATTTATTATTTGAAAGAGGAGTAACTGGCGGAGTAACTGCATTTAAACAATTCGCAGCAGAACTTGGTTTAGATACTGGTGATTTCAATACTTGTTTAGATACTGGAGCAATGGCAGCAGAAACTGCAAAAGACATGGCCGACGGTGGACAAGCAGGCGTTAGAGGAACACCTGGTTTTGTAATCAATGGACAATTAGTTTCAGGAGCCCAACCATTCTCAAACTTTAAACAAATAATTGATGCAGAATTAGCAAAGATTTAAAAATAAATTTTTTTTATTTTTTATTATTATTAATTTATCGAGAGGAAATCATATGAAACAATACATAATAATATTGGGATTAATAACATTACTGTTTCTTACAGCTTGTTCTAAAACTCCAGAAGTACAACCAGAATTTGCACAATGTTTAACAGATTATGGTGCTACAATGTACGGTACTGAATGGTGTTCACATTGTCAAAATCAAAAAGCAGAATTTGGCAAGTCATTTAATTTAGTGAACTTCGTTGATTGTGACATAAATCAAAACAGATGTATTGCAGCAGGTGTCAAAGGCTATCCTACTTGGATAATTGATGACAAAGCATATCCTGGCGAACAAAGTCTTGAAAGACTGGCTTATTTAACCGGTTGTGAATTAGATAATGAACAGGTCTGAAGTTTTAAAAACAGTTATATTTGAGAAACCTTACAGACACTATTTCGCATTAGTTTTTTTCTTTTATTTATTATTAAATATTTATGTTAACAAAATTCACGTAACACTTCCAACCTTGGTTAACAGCACAATTTTTATCCCATTCACATTTTTTTTATTAGTGGTTGCTTTTTTAGTAGCAATCAATGTTAATCTTGTAATTTATAGATTTAAAGAATTAAAAAAGATGAGTAAAAGTAGTGGTGGGCTTGGTGTTTTAGGAGTTCTGGGAGGTCTTCTTGGCGGTGCTTGTCCTGGTTGTTTTGTTGGACTATTTCCTGCAGTAGTAGGATTATTTGGAGTTACTGCTTCACTTGGAAGTCTGCCATTATATGGTATTGAAATTCAAATGATCTCCGTAATAATATTGCTTGTGTCATTTTATTTCTTAACTAAGAACGATATCTGCGAAATTCCTGCAAAGAATTAGATTGTCAAATTTAAATTATTCAGAACTTGATGTATTTCTTTTCTTTTTGTTACAAAATCCACGTCAGGATAATATCTTCCAATTAACTCTTCATCTCCACTAACTTTAGTTGAGGCCATAGATGCAGACAGTTCAGTCATTGTTTCTCTATTAGGATCAGCATCAAAGCATTGCATGTTTATCATATCAAACGCAATCATATTAAAAATTCCATCATGTAATCCTGCATTATTCATTACATAGCTAAATCCGCCATTCATTAAATATTGCGTATAATTCCAATGATTGTGCGATTGAACAAATACTCGTCTCATAATATTGATTGGTAAATCTTCCATGAATTTTTTTAAAGATAAAGATGCAGTATTGAAATTTCCTGTTTCTTTTTCATAAGCTCCTTGAGTATGATTATAAATTACAATATTTGAAACTTCACTAAGTTTTGCTTCTGCTTTTTTAATTAGTTCTTTTGTTTTCTCTTCTTGTGCTCTTGATTCTGGATCAGGTCCAATAGTTGCATGGCTCTCGCCAGGAATGCCCATAATTAAAGTATCACCCATTACATAAACATCGTCTCGAATATATTTAAAATCATGTGATTCTTCCATTCGATATAAATTTGTTTCAAAATAATCAAAGATTTTCTTTAGTTCTTTTTTGTCAACATTCGCAACAACATCAGGTTTTTGTCCTGTTAAGAAAGGAATCTCTTGTAATACTAGAAAATGTAATGGTGATTCATGGTTTCCCATATTAAAAATTGTATGTTTAACTTTTGAGAATTTTTTTAGTACATCAAGACACCAATCATATCGCTCCAAAACATACTCCATAACCATTTTTGGAGTTACTTCTTTAGTTTCCATAAATTGTTTGTAGAATTTTGGCGCTCCTTCCTTTAAGTGTCTTAGTAATTCTTCTTTTTCAATCCATCGATCTTTGTAAACACAACTATCTTTCATTGAGAAGACCCCCAACAGATCCCCGTTAATCACGACTGCGTCTATATCAGAGTGTTCTTTTACAACTTTTCTCAGATAATTGTATGATTTATTAATACAATGTGCTGAATGAGTGTCTGATATTATTACGTGTTTCATTTTTTCTTCATTATGATAAAACACGAACATTCAAAAACAAAGTTTTTGTAATGGTTCATATTTTTACCTTTAAATTATTCTTTATTGTCTAATTCTGGTTTGTACAATCTTTGATCTCCTTTAGCCGACCAAGGACCATGTTCAGAAATTCCGAAAGTCATATCAGCTTCAGGCATAAATGTTCCTGTGTATGTTGGTGGTTCAAATTTTCCAAGAAGATTTTCAGAATCAGGGTCTGTTTGACTTCCGGCATATACTGGTTCAGATTTCACAACCCAACCTTCAACACCATTTTCATCAGGCCCCATAATTTTTTCTTCTGACGTTCTATACCCCATGATTTCTGCAGGTTTACTCATTGACATAGACATTATAGCAATAGTTGTTGCAATCTTCAGATATTTTTTAGCTGTTTCGATTAAATCATATTCTAAAGCAGCTCCAATTCCTTGATTTTGAACAATATTTTTTAATTCTTTGAAATGTTTTAAACTCATAATAATTCACCTCGTTTCTACTATAAATGACCCTTTTACTATATAAATGTTTCGTTTATTGACTACTTGGTAGTGATAACTACTGTGTCTTTTATAACGCAAAACAAAACCCATAATTTCCACAAACACCATTTCTAAGTAAGAAACATATATAAACAACAAAGTATTACTAAATCATGAAAGATAAAATGTTACTACAATTAAGATTAATAGGAAAAGCAGCAATGACTGCTGTAGGAATTGGTTCTGGTGTGTATTCTTCATTAAAAGCATACCAATCATATACTGAAAATGATCCGTACAATAAACTTTTAGAACCATTAAAAGCAGAATCCATGAAATGGGGCTTAGCAGTTTCTTGTTTGGGAAGAGAAGAATACCATATAGGAAACATCAGCACTCACGACGAAGGAGGAGCAATAAATGCACTAGGATTAAAAGAATTAATTCAACTCCCCTACCACAGATATTATTCCAATTATGAACAACCTAACGGTGAATACAAAGTCCATCCTAAATATCGAGCAGGAAAAACAGATTCAAAAGGTTACATTGACCCAGACCCAGAACTTGCTAAAACTTTAATTCTATCAGCAATTAACAGTATAAAATCAACAAAAAACCTTATTGAAACAGATAATTTTGAACCAATGAAGGAAAAAGTCTTAGAAAAACTAACAGGAATTGATGAACTGTTAACAGCAGAATACACAGTGGGAGATGATTATACAGAACTTCAAGAAGGAATATCAATGGTTGTTAGATTAATAACAGGAATTGAATTTGATTACAAACTCGAAGTTCACAAACTTGAAGATAAACAGCGATGGAGAAGAGCAAGATATGCAGGCGGAGTAGGCGTTTCAACCCTCTTAACAACGATGGGATTAAAAAAACTTAAATTATAAGCACAAATGACAGACAACCCATTCAATATTTTTGAAGATATGCTAAACGGATTTGAAGACTTTCTTAAAACAAGTTCTAAAAATAAACCTAAAGAAAATAGGCTAACAAAACTTGAAGCTTTAATCCAAACATTTGAACAAGAAGTTTCTAAAGGAGATAAAAAATTTCTTAAGTCAGCGGTTGTTAACTATAATGATTTTGTTACAAAAACAAACGACCAAAGGTTGAATAAAGCGCACGCATTAGCATCTACATTCATTGAAAATTTCTCATTAGGACATTCTTCCTTAAAAAGATATGTTGATGCAACAAACGACCCACTTCCTAACTTAACTGAAGCATTAGGCTTATTAGCTTATCAAACTAAACATTTTAAAGAAGCCATAGAATTATTTGGCGAAGATCCTATTTGTGAAGAATCAGCTCTTGCGTATGTTTGTTCACAATTTAATACTGGCAATACTAAAATTACTATGTATCAATCAAAATTAAAACCCATCATCAATACTTCAGTTCTTGCAAATACCATTATTGGAAAACTTCATTTTGATAAAGAAGAATTTAAAAAAGCAGAAAAGTATTTTACAAATGCTGCTGAGATTGAACCAGAAAATGAAGAAGTTAGGTTAAACAAGTTTGTTAATTTGTTACAACAAAACAAATATGATCAAGTTTATCCACACATTTCAGCATTTTATGTTGAAACCGGTTCAAAAAAAACCAAAGAAGATTTAAATTCAAGACTTGATGGGCGAGAAATTAAAGTTGATATGTACACGCCAGCAGTTAAAATGTATGTCATAATTAAAGGGCTTGCAATTTAACTTAAGTTTTATAAACAATCAATTTCTTTTATTTCTTATGACTAAACCAGAACTACTTTTACCGGCAGGAAACATAGATTCTCTTAGAGCAGCAGTTAATAATGGTGCAAACGCAGTTTATTTAGGTTTACAAGAATTTAATGCTCGAAGAAATGCTTCTAATTTCAACATCAATAATTTGAAAAGCATAGTAGATTACTGTCATAAACATAAAGTTCGAGTTTATGTAACTATGAATATACTGGTTAAGAATTATGAACTCGAATCATTCATGCAAACAATTCATGCAATTCAAGCAAGCAAAGCAGACGCAGTAATTATTCAAAACTGCTGTTTAGCATATTTAATAAAAAAACACTATCCAAAATTCGAAGTTCATTTATCAACTCAAGCAACCGTTACAAATAAAAAAATGATTCCAAAAGAGGTTGATAGAGTAGTTTTAGCTCGAGAACTTGGAATTAAAGAAATTAAAGCAATTTCAGAAGATTTCAAAACAGAAGTATTTGTCCACGGAGCGCTTTGCGTATCATATAGTGGTCAATGCCTATTCTCATCAATAGTCGGTGGCAGAAGCGGTAATAGAGGCTTATGTGCTCAACCTTGCAGACAAAAGTACAATAACAAATATTTGCTTAGCACTAAAGATCTTTGTTTACTTGAAGAACTCCCAGCTCTCGCAAAAGCAGGCGTTACTTCGTTAAAAGTTGAAGGTCGAATGAGAAGCCCATTGTATGTTGCAACAGTTGCAAAAATTTATAGTAAATACTTAAGCCAATTAGATAATTGGAAAGGAATAAAAGAAAAAGATATAGAAGAATTACAAATAGTTTTCAGCAGAGAATTTACAAAAGGATTTGGCTATGAAGAATCAATTATTAGTTCTGCAATGTCTTCAAACAGAGGATTATTTTTAGGCAAAGTCCGAGATGGATCTATCAGGTTAAGAACTGATTTAGAAGTTGAAGATAAAATCACTGTTTGGAATAATGAAGATTCTAAAGAAATAATAATTGATAAGGTTGGTTTGAAAGGAGAACTTTTTGAATTAAGAAATATACAAGACAACTCTTTCGTTTATTTAACAAAAAGAAAAAGATTAAAACCGTTTTTAGGAGAACAATTAGTGCTAAAAGATAATAAAGTTGAAGTTCCAAATTTTAAATTTGATTTTCCTGAAAAAAAAGCCGAGACAAAACAATTAATTGTTAGAGCATACAATCTAAAATCAGCAATCGAAGCTGACAAAGCAGGTTGTGATATAATCTATTACGATTTATTTAAAACAGATTTTAAAGAACTAGAATCTAAACTAAAAAACGCGAAACTATTTGCTAATACTCAAAGAATATTAACTGACGAAACACTCAATAAAACAATTTCTAAAATTGAAGAATTAAAACCCACAGGAATACTTGTTGGAAACAAAGGATTATATGAACACTTGAAGGATTCTTCTTTTGAACTTCATTTAGATTACTCGTTTAATATTTTTAATGATTTAGACCTTGATGTTTACAAAGGATTACCAGTAATTTCTCCAGAATTATCATTCGACGACTTAAGAAATTTGAAAAATAAAAACTTCATAAGTTTAATTCATGGACAAATAACCTTGATGACACTTAAAGAAAATATCAAAGCTCCAGAATTAGTCGATGATGATGGCAGACATTTCACAGTCCACCAAATAGAAAGTGGCAGTCAAATATTAAATTCTCACGAACTTGGTCTATTTAATAGAGTTAGAGAACTTGATATGATTGGTGTGAAAAACTTCTTGATTGATGGCGGTAAAGAACTTGGAAAATTTGTTCGAATTTACAAAAAGATAATTTCTGGCGAAGATTTTGATGATAAGAAGATTAAGAAAGGTTTTACTACAGGGCATTTTGATAAAGGTGTTGAATAAAAAAAAAAAAAAAAATGTTGGAATTCACAAATAAATTTTTAACTATTTTTTACAATTTTTTGCAAGCATTCCAATTCCTAAAATTATTATCAAGACTGGCCACCAAGCGCCCATTCCGCCTGAAATAATTCCTAAATGGTCTAAAAGAAAAATTGCTCCAACAAAGATTAACAGTAAAGGAAATGTAATTCCTTTATGTCCGTTACAGCAAGCTTCCGTTTTTTTTTCTGATTTTGTTTTCATAATTCCACCTCATAAAATTTTCCTTTAATGCTTGTTGCTCCAGCATCTATATCGATGTAAATCTTTAACTCTTTATCATCATAGCCATCACTATAATAAGTTCCGTCAGTTTTTTTAAAACCATCTAAATCTGCACTTACAGCTCCGCCATCCAGATCAATCATAACTCCAACATCACTAGGAAATTCGAAATTTAAATCACTTGCACCCGCATCAATATTTACGGTTGTTGCATACGATCCAAATATTATTTTTGTTGAAGTAGCGCCACTATCAATATCTATTTTCTCAGTTTTTAGTTCCTTTAAATCAACTTCCATAGATGTTGCACCATAATCAAGGTCTAAACTTATCACAGGCGCTGATGAAACAGTTATGTCCCATTCATTTTTAATTCTTGCAAATTGTGGGAATGAACCTTCTCTACTTATTGATAATTTGGCAATGTTACCATCTTTAGTGTACTCAAAACTAGGATCTTCAACATCTGAAGTATTTACCATATTTTTAACCAAGTAATCATTGTTACCTGATACAATAGATACGTCACCTGCTCCAAAATCTAAAACTAGTTCTAAATACTCGACTTCAGAATCGTATGCTATTTCTTGAACAAGTTCTCGTGTTTCTCCATTCTCAAATTGTTCAACTACAAACAATCCTCCTAAGATGAGTGTTAATGCAATAAAGACTACACCAAGTGCTTTTGCTCGTAACATAAATGCAACGCCTGCAAGTATCAAACCAATTGGCCAAAAAGTACCAAATTGTTCCCATATGGGAATTGTTATGACACCAGTAGTTTTGAGTACAAGAATAATTCCAATAATAATAAGAACAATTCCTGTAAATAAAGAATAATTATTGGTTTTCTTCATTTTTTTTGTCTCCTTGCAATCATATAAACACCTAACGCAATTAATAAAACAGGCCACATAATGTCCCAATTTATTCCAAATAAATTATTCATCAAAAATATAACTCCTACCGCTAATAATACTAGGCCAGTAAGCATATTTCCGCTTCTTGGTTTTTTACTTTTAGAAACATCTGCAACTACTTGCTCAACTTGTGTTTTCTTGCTAGATCTTTGGTTTGGATTCTCTGGCACAAATACCCATGCAAGCACATACAATAGCAAACCTATTCCTTGAATAAAAAATAATAATACTGCTGCAAGTCTAATCCATATTGGATCAGTGTTAAAATATTCAGCAATTCCGCCACAAACACCTGCTATCACTTTATCTTCACGAGATCTGTAAAGTCTTTTTGGTTCATTTCGTTTCATTTTTTTTACCTCATTTATTTGGATTCTCTGGTATTATTATCCATGCAATAATATACAATATTAAACCAGGTCCTGTAAATAATAACGCTGCAGCCAATAAACGAATAATTATAGGATCAACATTAAAGTATTCTGCAATTCCGCCACAAACACCTGCAATTCTTCGATCGCTTCTTGATTTGTAGAGTCTTTTTGGTTCATTTTGTTTCATAATTATCACCTTTTATTATTATAATCGTTCAATTCTTTATAAAGAATCAGAAGTATAAATATATAGGAATCCTACATAAAAACCTTTAAATAAAACCCCATTAACAATAATAAAATGGACCTTACACAATTATATCTTCAGTACCAACCACTTTTTATTCCAATATATCTACTATTAGTATCAATGCTTTCTTTAGTAATATCATTAAAAGTAAAGAAACTTTATGATTTAAGTTTGCACAGAGGTATTAAATTATTTGGATTAGCATTCTTATTTTTCTCAATCGCTTTTTTTGTACAATTTATTTTTTCCATATTGATGTATTTTGGTTACGAAAACAATTTAACCATTAGACTAACAGGAATGATTTTTTTTAATTATCTTATTTCATTACCAGGTTTTTACATAGTTTATAGTCTTGTAAGAAAAGAAGTTGAAGAAAATTGTACTAAAACAGTTTCCAATTTGAAAGTTGCTTCGCTTCATATAATCGCATTAATCATTGCTATAGCAGGTTTATTTTTTCCAACGTTATCAAATCATCTCCTTTTCATTCCTCAATTATTAGTTTTAGCTTACGGATTGTTAATAAGCTATCAGAATTATCAAGCAACTAGACAAGAAAGAAAAAATAATTTTCTTCAAATGTATTTCATTGCAATGGTGCTTTGGTTTACAGGATATTTATTCAATTATCTCCAAGGTTTTGTAACGCCTTACCTATTAATATTCCCTCTCTATGTTCAATTATTAACTTTAGGCATATTCATCATATTCTTCTATGGTGTTATTAAAGTTACAAGTCATAATTAGAAAAAATGGTAAAGAAACGAGAACGACTAGAAGTTATACATGATATTTTAACAGCAATTAAAAATAACAATAATGACTTAAAGCCAACTCGTTTGTTATATTCTTCTAATCTCTCACCACAAATGTTTAAAGATTATGTTGTTGAATTATTAGATAAAGGATTCATTGAAGAAATTTTTAATGAAAAAGAAAAAAAATCCTATGCATTAACAAATAAAGGTTTCAAATTTCTTGAAGAATATAAAGTAATAATTGGATTCATCGAAAATTTTGGTTTGTAAAAATCAACATTTCAAAATTATTTTTTTAGAATTTTGTTAATTTTGGTTCATAAATTAATACTTAGAAATCCTGTTCAGTCTTATTTTAGAAACAGGCATTCTCTCAAAATTAACAAGATCATCATGAGTTTTAACATCTGCAAGTTCTAACATTGCTAAAAATTTTGTAAATACTTTCACTGTCGCTTTTGTATCACCCATAGCTCTATGTGCTTGATCATTTTGCACTTCAAACATTTCACACAAATCTCCAAGTCTTTTTCTAGGAAGATCAGGTAATAATCTGTTTGCAAGTTTTCTTGTACAAAGTTTTTGATTTCTCACCTCTTTATCTAAATACTTATTCACATTATAAGCTATAAATCCATAATCAAAAGTAGCGTTGTGTGCAACTAAAGTACTATCTCCTAAGAAATCTAAAAACTCAGGCAATATTTCATGTACTCTTGGAGCATCTTTAACCATTTCGTCATTAATACCTGTGAGTCTTGTGATAAAAGAAGGAATATGCGTTTCTGGATTAATTAAAGTTTGGAATTCACCAACAACTCGATTGTTTTTTACTTTTACAGCCGCAATCTCGGTCATTTTGTGAATATATTTAGATAGGCCAGTCGTTTCTATATCCACCACTACATATTCACTATCACTCATAGAATAGGAATTTCAATTATTCTTTAATAATTTTTCTATTCTGTCATCGGAAGATTTTCGCAAAATTAATAAATGATAACCTTTCACGCAAACTAAAAACAATAAAAGGTGATTTTAATATGGCTGTAGAATTCGGAGAATTTAAAGGAAACAAAATGATTAAATTAGTTAGCGAACAAGACCAAGAAGGTAAATGGCCTTTTTCATTTGGAAGAATGAAAGCAAAATTAATTGTTGAAAACATTGATGCAATTAAGAAGTTTGCAGAAGAAGAAAAAGAAGAATAAACAAACTTTTTCTATTATTTTTTTATTAATTCTATTTTCTTAACGATAAATTTTTATACTTTTAATCTAAAAATCATACTAAGGGGTGTGTAGTATGAATGACGCAAAAGAGAAAGTAGTTTTCATGATTGATTTGGACGGTACAATGTGGGCTGATACGCCTAATGAAGAAGCTGCAACAAAAACATTAACTGCAGAAGTTCATCAAAATGCTGTTGAATGGGTTAATGAGCGTTATGATGAAGGCCACTATATTTGTTTCTTTACAGCTCGGTGGGATAAACTTCGAGAAGTTACAGAACAAAAATTAGAAAATATGAAAGTTAATTATCATCAACTTCTCATGGGCAAACCTCGAATTAGACATACAGAATATGCAGGTTATCATTATATCGATAATTGTGCAATCATTCGAGCTAATCGATTTGAGGGTGCTTGGAGTGATTTGGTTAAAAAACAAATAGAAATACACACTTTCGAAAACGAATAAAAACTACTTAATTGTCACTGGTTGGGAGCAAATTAGCAGTAAGAGTTATAAATAATTCTAACTTCCCAAAAAAGAATGATAAATTTTATTAGAGCAAGTTTAGGTTATTCATTGCAACCAGATATGCGAAAAGTAAAACAAGCCAAAAAAAAAGGTCTGGTTGAAATTTTAACAAGAAAAGAATTTCAAGATAAAACAACTAAATTAATTGAACTCCAAGAATACCTGGAACAAGAAGAGTCAAAGAACGCATCAAAAAAACTCGAAGAAGTAGTAAAACAAACAATTTCTCTAAAAGTTAACCTCTTCCCCTTTCATTTATTTGCAAAAGACGAAAAAGAAAGATTAAATCGACAGAAAATTTATGCTGAAGAAAATTTAAGAATTGCTAAAGAAAAAGAAAAAGAAGCAGATGAAAGAATTGCTTTTTTAGAAAGTGATTTACCAAAGTATGTTTTAGTTAAAAACACTTACTTAAAACCTACAAAAAAAGGAATTTCATATTTACCAGAAACAAAAACTATTAGAAAATTTGAAAAAGCAAAAAACTATATTTATAAAAACTATGAATGTAATTCAAGAGATTTACACCTTATTTCTGCAATAATAGCAAAGCATTCAATAAGTTACGAAGCGTTCGATACTGCTTTAAAAGAAGTCAGAAAATTCTCAGAAACCAATTTTACAGATAGAAATCTTGCTGCAATAATATTAGCAGCAACAGGTCCAGAATCAGTAAAACTATTTGAAAAAGCAAGAGCAAAAATCAATCAACATGAATGTACAAATGATTCAGACAGGAATATCGGCGGAGCAATACTTGCTTCAAAAGGAACAGATGCAATTAAATTATTTGACAAAACAATTCTGCTTGTTTCAGAATATAATTCTGATTTACACGATATGAATTTAGTAGCTGCAGTCTTAGCAGGAAAAGGAGAAGAATCAATTTACGATTATCAAAAAAGCAAAAAACTAATTGCAAAACAAGATTCGTCTAGAGATAGAAATGAAACTACAGACATATATTTTGGCGGAGCAATATTGGCAAATACAAGTACAAAAACTAAGTCACAATTTAAAGATGTGAACAAGAAAATGAACCAAGTTATTGTATGGAATTGTGAAGATAGAAATATAACTGCTGCATTGTTAACATTAGGAGGGCAGTTAGCATTTGATAAATTTAAATTTTACAAAAATAATGTTTGTTCAGATAATTCAATTAATGTTTCAACTTTAAATTATTTGTCAGGCATAATGACTATGCAAAAAAAAGATGTTTATTTAGTTGGATTATTAAATAAACCAGATATGCAATCTTCAATATTCGCACCAAAATCATCATATTATCAAACCCTAAATCCATTTAGCCTTTTCTAAAAAAAAGAACAAATTTTTATCAAATAAGTTCTTATTATAAAAAAAACTTCAAAGTATCAGTTTTAAAAGAGATGAAAAGAAATTCATGGGAAAAAATTAGAGAGCATTTATATAATCATCAAACATAATCAATAGAATGGTTCTAAAAATATATTTCATTAGAAATGGAGAAACTGAAGCAAATAAGGCTTCTAGAACTACTGTTGGTGGTCGAAGTAATGATGATGCTAATCTAACAGATGAAGGTGTTTCTCAAGCAAAAGCTTTAGCTAACAGATTTCATGAAGAAAATATTGAGTTCGACTCAATCTATATTTCACCAGCCATAAGAGCACAACAAACAGCAAATTATTGTATTGAGGCTATGAATTCTAATCCTCCAGTTGTTGAGCTAAAACCAGCCCTTCTTGAGTTAAGTCAAGGCGATTGGGAAGGACTCCAAAAAGAAGATGTTTACAAAAGAAGATCAGTAATTGAAAATTTAAAAAAAGATTGTTGGAATTTCACACCAGGTAACAAAATAAAAGGTGAAAGTCAAAGAATGGTTTCAGAGAGGATAAAAAAGTTTGTTGATAAATTAGTACAAAAACATCCTAATGGAAGAATCGCATTATTCACGCACGCGTATCCAATAAAATTTTTCTTAGCAAATATTTTTGATTTAGATAAAACAACTGCGTATAAAATTCCAGTTAATGAAACTAGTATAACAGTTCTCAGGTATGAAAATGAAGAATTTAAATTGGTAAAACAAAATGATTATTCTCATTTGGAAAATTAAGAATCATTCCAAGTATTAAATCCACCATCCAAATCATAGACTTTCTTAAAACCTAAATCTTTCATAGCAGATAATGCTAAAGCAGATCTGTGTCCGCTCCTACAATAGATTAAGTAAGTTTTATTTTTATCTAGAACGTTTAATCGCTTTGTAAATAAAGCATCATAAAAATCAATTAAAACTGAATCTTCAATATGTCCTTCTTCATATTCTTCAGGCGTTCTAATATCTAAAATAATCAAATCTTTTTTTGAAGAAATTAATTTTTTTGCTTTTTTACAAGTTATTAATTCAAAGAAAGAAGATTTAGATATTCCAAGTAATGAAGTTAAAGTAGATATGCTAACAACAATCTTCTTAAAAATAATACTGGTCATTTAAATAAAAAACAGAATTCAATATAAAAAAGTAACTATTGTTTTAAATAATTCATTCTAAAAACTTGAAGAGAAAAACTAGCAAATAATAGATCAAGTAAAGATTTATAAATAAATTCTACTTCCCAGTAGTAAAATGGTATCAAAAAATAATCCTGTTTTAAACAGCAGACAACAAAAAAATCCTATGCGTAGAGTACAAAGAGGACATACTCTAACTCAAAGGATGAATGGTTTACCAACAACCAAATATTACAACGAATTTTTAACATACTTACAAGAAGATCCAATGGCAAAAGATGTTGCAACGGGAAGAGGTTCTTATGTAGGAATGGTTGATCAAATTAAACCTAAACTTGACGGAATGAAAAAATTTTTCAGTCCTAAAAAAGATTTAGAATACGATCACATGTTAGGAGAAGTTTCAGATTCAATAAATTCCATCGGACTAAGCGATGTAGATCCAAGTTATGTTTCAACAGAAGGTATGAGAGATAAATTTAGAGGATTACCATCAATAATTGCACACACAGTATTACCTGCAGCTGCAATTTGGGGTGGAATGAACTATGATATGATCGTTGGTGAACAAGCCGCTTATGTGGCAAATGCAGTTACTGCATCATTAGTGTTCCTGGGAGCAGTACCTATTGCACTCAGAGGAATTTATGCAAAATACGCACAAGATGAAGCAGATCATTTTGAAAAAATTGCTTTATCAACAGATACATTCTTACAAGATACTTATCAAGCAATAGTAGACTCAAGAAAATAAAGTTTACTAATTTATTTTTTTAATTTTAATAATTATTTAACTATAAAACAAAATATTCTTCACCAGTAAATTCTGGAAATTCAAAATCTTCGTGGTATGGGTCGGGTCTTTGTAATAACTCTTGATAATCAATTCCAAAATCTTTTACCAATGTTTTAGCAATTGATAAATGCATATTTGCATGATCAGGATAAGCACCCCAAAGAAGATTTGAAATATCATATTCTAAAAAAGCGAGTTCTTTTGCAACATCATTTAATTCACAGGCAGGGTCAATACCAAATTCGTCAGAAATTAATTTCGCATCATATACAAATTCTGTTGCTTTTGCTAATTTATTTTCACGCATACAACTATCTGCTTTCAAAACATATGAATTAAAGATTGAATCGCAATTAGCGTTTGTTATTTCTGTTGCATAATCAGATGTACCACTATTAGAAGAATCATCTAACACAGTATTTAAAGCATCAACATAAGCTGCCAAATCATTTATTACAACTTCAAGTCGCTTTGAGTCAACAAGATTAGATTCTGCTTCAATAAGTAAAGAATCCATCACCATATTCATAGAATCTAATTCATCAAGTCGTTCATATTGTGATTTAATATTATATAACATGTATGAACAACCAACCAAACACACAGCAAGTATTCCATTAAAAAGTTTATTTTTCATATTTTAAAAAAAGTAATCAAGAAATCTATATATAGTTTTTGCGAATCAAACCAATTTATAACTTAAAATCAAAAGATTTTCAACTTTTTTGACAACAAACTTAGTAAAAAATAATAAATTTTTTAAAGACTGTTACCATTTAAGACAATATGAAATTTGAAAAGCTTGAATTAAATTATATAAAAAATCTATTGCACAATGTTTTTGGGAACGGTAGGTTGATAGGAGATCTTGGACATGAAAAGTGTATTCATGGTTATGCAGTTTTTGAAGAAAGACTAGATCATGATAAAGAAGGAGTAGGTTCAATTTTTTTTGATTTAAAAAAATATGAACCTTCAAAAACCCCTGGTTTAATTTCTGAAAATAATTATAACTACTATCAAAATAGATGTGTAATTTCTATTCATGGAATTGTTGAAGAGAATGAACATAAACACTTATTTACGCAGAATAAGATTGTTAGAAGATTGTTGATAGAGGTTAGAGTTTCTCCAAATATTATTTATTATGCTAATGATGAAGAGGTATCTTCATCACTAAGATTTAATAGAGATGCTTATGCAAAAGGATTTCTGATTTTACAAACCCTTATTGAGAGAAAATATGAAAAAGATCTAAAAAATTATTCTGGTATGGATGTTAGATTTGAATTTAAAAAAGTAAACAAAGAATTATTAAGAGACATGCATATAAGATAATATTTTATTTATACAATCAATTTACAGAATTAGGAATTAATTTAAAAACAGTATTAAATAAAGATGAATTAGATATCGCCGAAAAAATCACGGTTTTAGCGACGACAAACTTATTAAAGAATAATTCATTAAACAGTTATGTTCTTAGAAATTATTATCGCTATCATCATTGGTATACTCGCTGGCATCATCACAGGCCTTATATAATTATGATTTGTCGTTAAAAACTAATTCTTGTTGATTGACATACAATTGATATACAAAAGAGATACAAGGAATTTAAAGGAAGAAGAATTACTTTGAAGAGGGAGAAAAATAATTATTATAAAGAAAAAATGAGAAAAAAGGTTACTGAACGGATAAAGTCAGAAAATAAAGGCGATAGGATTGCAAGAAAAATCACTAAATTAATAAGTGTTAATTCATATTTATTGTAAAAAGGTGTTAAAATGAGAATTAAAATCAATGAAATCAAATCATTATGCGAACAAGTATTGAAAAAACTCGGATATAATGAAGAAGATTCTGAAACTATTGTTGCTGAATATTTGTATGGAGAATTATCTGGGAAAAAATCACACGGTTTTAGTGCATTTCCTGGCATTGTCAAAAAAACTGTTAAAGATATTCCCAAATGGAAGATTGAGAAAGAAGATGCCAGTTATGCTTTGATAAATGGTAATGGTAATCTTGGTCAATTAGTTGGAAAATTCGCTATGGGACTTGCTATTAAAAAAGCTTCCAAGACAGGTATTGCAATTGTTGGAATGCATCATATGCAATCCTATTTGATGCCTGGTTATTATTCTAAAATTGCTGCTGATAAAAATATGATTGGCATAGTTGTTGATAATGCAAGGTCAAGAGTGGTTCCATATGGTGGTATTGAACCAAAACTTGGAACGAATCCTATTGGTCTTGGTATTCCAACAGGTAAAGTAGGATATAATTTAGATATGGCAACTGCAAATAGAGCGATGGGCGAAGTTCGTCTTGCGAAGAAACTTGAAACTGAACTTCCTGAGGGAATGGCAATTGATAAGGAAGGCAATCCTACAACAAATCCTGATGAAGTGAATGCATTAAATCCTTTTGGAACTTACAAAGGATATGGTTTAAATCTTGCAATTGAAATGCTTGCAGGTTCTCTTGTAAGAGCAAAAATGGGAAGTAAGATTCAAGAAGGTCTTGATAGAGGATTTTTGTTTATTGTAATCAATCCAGAAATATTTGTAGGTATTGGCACTTTCAAACAAGAAACAGGAGACTTAATTGATGAAGTTAAAAACTCAAAGAAGCAGAAAGGTGTTGATGAAATAGTAATTCCGAATGAACACGCTGAAAAGAAAGTTAACAAATCTCTCAAAGCAGGTGAGATTGAAATAGAAGATAAAATTGTTGAAGAAATTAAGAAGTTAATATAAGAATTTGACATCCAATCCGATTATTCACTTTTTTTGTCCAGGAATTACTTTTTCAACTTGGGAATCCACATTAAAATAATTTTAGTATTGTATAGAAATCAATAAGAAATAGAATTAGAAGAAAATTTGGCGAAGCCGGAAATATCATGGATTTAGCGACGAGAAACTTATAAACATTAAAAACCTTAAATGGTTATGTTTGTTGAAATTTTCGTTGCTATTGTTGTTGGTATACTCGCTGGCATCATCACAGGCCTTACTCCAGGCATCCACATCAATCTCGTCTCGTTATTAGTTCTTAGCGCATCTGCATTTCTATCTCAATACTTTGAATTCATCGCCCTTGGTTGCTTCATAATTGCTATGAGCGTTGTACACACCTTTCTTGATGCAATTCCTTCTATTTATTTAGGAGCTCCTGATTCAGATCAAGCTCTTGGAGTTCTTCCAGGACATCGATACTTACTTGCAGGGCATGGATATGTTGCTTTGAAACTGACTGTCATTGGAAGCTTTGGAGCTTTAATTCTGAGCGTTTTCTTATTTCCAATTTTTATTCCAATCGTTAAATACGGCTATGATTTAATTTCAAACTATATTGGTTACATATTAGTTGTGATTGTTGCTTTCATGATTTTAAGAGATAATAAGAAGCTCTGGGCATTATTCGTGTTCATATTATCAGGTGTTCTTGGTTTTATTGTTCTAAACATTTCAGGTTTTGAAAACCCGCTTTTCCCGATGCTTTCGGGTTTGTTCGGAATTTCAACTTTAATTATTAGTATTAATGGCAATGATTCAATGCCAGAACAAAAAACAGATTATAAACTAAAAGTTCCAAAAAAAATAATGTATAAAGCATTATTCTCAGGTCAAGTTTCAGGGTTTCTAACAGCAGTTCTTCCAGGAGTTGGTGCTGCAACTGCAGCAGTTCTATCTTTACAAATTACCAGAAATCTTGGTGATAAAGGTTTTATGATATTAATTGGAAGTATTGGAACTGTTAATTTTGTTTTATCAATGGTTACGCTTTATGTTCTAGATAAAGCAAGAAACGGATCGATCATTGTTGTTCAAAAATTAGTTGAAAACATTTCTTTGAATCATATTCTAATTTTTTTATCAGTTACACTCATCGCAGGTTCAATTGGAATGTTTTTAACTTTAAAAATTGGAAAAGTTTTTTCAAAAATAATTAGCGTAGTTAATTATAAAAAATTAGTTCTTAGCATAATCTCATCAATCACAATCCTTGTTTTCATTCTTACTAGTTGGCTTGGAATACTTGTTTTAATTGTGTCATCTGCTGTCGGATTAATACCTGCAATTGTTAAAACGACTAGAACTCAAGCAATGGGCTGCATAATGTTTCCAGTAATATTGTATTTCTTGTTTTAGAAGTATAGTATTCAGAATTATTTTTAATTCTGTTATACTTTACTTTATTTTTTAATAAAAGTTTAAATAAAAAACATCATTCCAAAAAATTATGATTATTCAACCTACTAAGACAATTACATCGTTAATAGGCGAAATTGAAACTACTCAGCAAAAAACCATTCATACTGGTTTTAATAATAGTAAAGAAATAGGAGTGGTTATGCGTGAAGAAATAATGCAATATCACGAAGCAGTAAAAAGTTCTTTTCCTAATACTCCTGAATTTATGAGAATTCTAAATGATGGATATAATGTTTTGATGGAAAGCTTATATAATGCAATATTACATGGTGCAAAAAATACAAATGATGTGTCTCGTGCGTTATTTATAGGCTCTTTAGGATTTGCTCAAGGGTTCTTTGACGGAGGAGACTTCTTTAAACAAACAGGTGTTGAAAAATATTTTGAAAAAGAAGGACCTAAGTTAGAATCATCCAATATTCCAGAATATTTAGTTCATGCAGGAGGAAACGCAGGTGCAGGAATGTCTTCCATAAAAGCATTTTCAGATTATATAGATATAGATCAAAAACAAGGAATTCTCTACGCAATTAATTTAGTAAATAAAAATTAGAACTTTTTCTTTAAATTAAAATACATTTTTCCAAAACCAGCAAAGCCAAACTTACTACTTAAGAAAACTAATAATGAAGTAAATGCAATGCTAACAATTATTATTGAAAGAACAGGTGTTGCTAATTGTTCTGCGCCAGGAACTCCTTTTTGAATTGCAGATTGGGCAATAACTGCTGCAGCCAATCCTTTAGGAATTAACACTTCTAACATGGTTTGGTCTCGACTATTCAAAGAATGTTTTCTAAAAGAAAGTTTAACTGCCAAAGGTCTTACTAAATAAACTCCTAAAGTTATTACTGCAGATCCTAAGAAAATCCATCCTTGCGAGAAATCTATTAATATTCCTAAATATACAAAGAAAAAAACTTTTACGAAAAAAGAAATCTCTTTATAGAAATTTTTAGAACTTCCTGAAATAACATTCCTGTTAACAATTGTTTCTTCAATATGTTCTTGTTTATTTGATAATCGAACTAATTCTAGTAAAGGTTTTGAATTTCCTAAAATTAATCCAAAAGCTAAAACTCCGATTGCACCACTTGCACCAATAAAATTACTCTCAATAAAAGCATATAATGCAATTAAAACTGCAACAGTAACCATTTGTGAAGAAGCTAAATCTTTTGATCTTGCTAATAAAACCATCCATAGCAAACCAGCAAGTAAACCAATAACAATTGCTACCGAGAATGATGCGACAATATTTTGTACAATTCCTGCAGTTTGCACTGTTCCTGTTGATAAAACAGTCATGATTGTAACAGCCCCAATAATACAAAAAACATCGCTAACAGCAGATTCTAAAGTTAGAACAGATTTATTATTTCGACCCATATCTAGATTTTGAACAAGAGGTATAACAACCGTTGAAGATACTCCACCAACAGTCATCCCAAGTAATAAAGCAAGCCCGAAATTCAAACCTAAAATCCCCATTCCTAAAATAGTTACAATAATAATAGTCAATATAAAACTGATTATTGCAAGTCCAGTAGCTCCCCTGATAGTTGCAAATAATGTTTTGAAATCAAGGTTTGTTGCTCCTTGAAACAATAAAAATACTAGTGCGAAAGTTGAGAATACTAATGCTCCAGAACCCAAATCTTCAGGCTTAATCCAACCTAGAACTTGGTTTAATATTATTCCTGCAAATATTAAAAATATAACATCCGGAATCTTTGTTTTTTTGAAGATAATCTCCCCAATATACCCTAAAAGTATAATTCCTGCTAAAACAATGAAGATCCGAATAATATCCATATTAATCTATAGAAAAATTTGATTCTTTATAAAGTTAAGTTATAAGTACTAAACCTATCACTAATAAAGTCATTGCAAAAAATCTTCGTAGTAATGTTTTCCAAGATAAATCTTCTTTCCAGTATTTTGGAAATATAAAACTAAGAATAATTTCCATTGAAAATACAAAAAACCCGCAAGATAAAGAAACTGCACTAACTAATGTTGCTGGCCCTTTAGAAAGAGCTAAAGTAAACAAAACTAAACCCGTTGTATTAAACAATGAATTAAATAGTAAATGTTTGACTCCTTGAATTTCTTTTTTTAAAATATGAGGGTGGTGCATTGCCAAGAATAACCATGCAATTACTCCTTGACCAATTCCTATCCAAAAAAATAAGCTCCAAACATCTGTTTGGGTTGTTGCAACTTTTAAAACAATATTTCTTACAGCATAAACGAATGCTGCAAATAATCCAATATGTAAAACTTTACCAATCTTAAAATGACCTTTAACTTTGTGTAAAGAAACCATGAAAGACCCTATCAAAACCAACATTATACCTAAATAAACATACCAACCTAATCGTTCTCCAAATAAGAAAAATGATAAAATAAGAACAAATAATGGTTGCGAGTCAATTAAAGGTTCGACTTGAGAAGCATCTGCGAATTTTAAAGCCAAATAGTAAAACGTCGTTGCAAGCCTATATATTACTCCAGCTAACAATCCCATGAAGATAAGTTTTGGAGCAAGAGTAAATGGAGAACCTGCGAATAATGGAAGGAATAAAAGTAACAAACTCATTCCAAAAGCACCTACTGTTGATGCTAGTAAGAAATCTTTTACTTCCTTTGTACTTACAAATTTATCTATTATAGTAACTAGTGCCCATACAAATGCAGATAGTAAAGTTAAAATAACCCAGTTCATATTCTCAGCTCTTTTTTTATAAATATTAAATTAAGAGTTAATAATACTTTCTGTTTAGAAAACGTGAAGTCATTCAACTTTCAAATTTAAAAGAGCATTTAGAAAAACAGAGAAAAAGTCATAAAATACTAAAAATAGCTTAAAAAAAGTCATCTTTTTCGTTTAAACCCTAAGTTTTCGCTCTTAACGTTTATATGGATGATTGCCTTAACACCATTATAACAAAGTGGAAAGTGGATAAAATTTATACCAAAATATTAATGATTAATTACACAAATAAAGTTACTTTACTACTTCCGAGTAACTAAATTTACCAAAACCTTTATATACTTATTTATATTTCCAAATTCCAAATATACCACTATGAAGTGATTAAAAATGATTGAAGGATTTTTAAAACAACAATTAAGATTTTACCTTGGAGAAAGATGGTTTCCCATGGAAGATGAGGAGGAGAAAATGAGCAATACAATCGAAAAAATAGGTAATGGCGCAGCCAAAATGCATATGAGAAAATCAGGATCCGATGGACAAAAAGCAGGATTTACTGCAGCAGTCAAATTATATAGATTAGGAAGAAATGGTTTTAACAAACTCATGGGTGTCGCAGAAGAAAAGATGAAAGACATCAGAGACAGCGTAACAATTCAAGAACTAGTTCCAGATGTAGAATTTCTAAAAAGCGAACTAGAACACGCAATGAATAGCTCCGGAGAAGAAGAATATTCAAACGCACTTAAAGGATTTTCTTACGAATTAAAAAGATCAAGCGAAAATATGAACTTAACGTATTCCGAATCACCAAATTCAGATTTAAAAAGACAATTAACAATTTCTACAACACCAAGAATGGAAGATTTATCAACAAAAATCGATGATATCCTAACAGATTGTAGAAATACCATTAATGATTTACAAGAAAAAGAATTCAACACATTTAATGAAAAAGGGTTCTTTAAATCAGGAAATGACACTTATTTAAGAAGTGCAGTTCTAAAAGAAAAAGAAGAAACAAAAGAAGGAGTAATAACTCTAACTTATACTACAAAAAAATTCATAGGACCTAAACTCAGTATAACATACGAATCAAATATGACCCAATTAAGAGGTGAAAGAAATGAGTAAAAACTGGAAAGATTATATTAATGCAGGCGTAGATAGTGCTAAAAAACTAGCATCAGAACAATCAAAAAAAGCAGGAATCGCAATTGTAAAAGGCGCTGCAAACACTGCACTTAATCAAGGTAAAAAACTAAAAGCAAAAGTTCAAGAATCATTAGATGAAAAAGATTTAGGAACACTTACACAATCAGAACTTTACGCAGGAGTAGTAGGAAGATGGGCTGTTAAAATGTTCGAAGGAACAGTCAAAACAGGCATCGCAGTAAAAGATCAGGGTGAAAAGTTTTTCAAAGGATTTGAACAATCAATGGCTTTAGCTCAAGTAATACCTAATTATAAAGCGATTAGAACAATTATTGATTCTGAACTTGCTAAAGAAGTAACATCTGAAAAATCTTATTCTATGGGCAATCTTGAATGTCAAATTCAAAGAACTAGAAAAAGTAATTCAATTACAATTCACACATATTCTAAAAGAGATGAACAAGACAATGTTATTGTTCAAACAAAAGAAAAAGTTAGTGAATTAAAAAAAGTTGGTACAACTTTACTTCAAAAAGTAAGAGGAACATATCTCGAACCAACTACTGGCGAAGGTCAAACTCAACAAGCAATAAATAGAGACTTTATTGACAAATCAGGCTATATAATTGAGAAAATTCTTGATATTGGGGCTGTTGACATTGATGAAACTGAAGCTTATAAAAAAGAAGATTTCGTATCTGATTTAAAAGAAACATTAAACGATATAAATCACTTTGGAGAAGTTTTATCAACTTTTGAAGTAAGTAATGCATTAGAAAATTATAAAGCTTCTTTAGTTGGAATAATTGATACTCATGTTTCAGCAATTGGACATTCACAAGAAGAAGAACTATCAAAAGATGAAAAGTCTAATTATGCAAATAATGCTAATTTAGTAAGTGGACAAATTTTAACCATGTATGATAAATTAGCAAATACCTATACAGAACTTATTAAACAAGTTCCAAGTATGGCTGAAGAATTTGTTGAAACAGAAAACATCCCATTATTAGAAACTGTTGATCAAACAATTCAAGTAACATATTCTCCTAAGTCAAAAGTAAAACCAGAAAACTTAGACACACTGTTTACAGAGATAAAAAATACTGCTTTAACAGTCAGAGACAATCTAACTGCAAAGAAAACAGGTGTAGAAGTAATTCTTAATTTCGAAGGAGAAGAAGCAGTTTACAAAATGAATCTTCAAAAAGGAGAAAACACGTTGAACATAGAATTACAACCGAGTTCAAAATTGAATCCATATGTTTCATTGGATCAAGAATTCGAACTAAATGATATGCAACAAAAGGAGGAATTATAAAAATGGCATTTGGGAAAAAAAATAAATCAATGGACGATATATTATCAGGCGTCAGAAATTTAGGTAAAGACAAAGGAATTGGTGATACAGTAAAAGATTATGTAGGAACTGATGGACAAAAAGCATGGAAAGGTGCAAAAGTTGCAGCAGCAGGAGTAGTAATTGAAGTTGCATCTTTAAGTTTACTGAGCTTCATAGCAGTACCAGTATTCATTGCAGGAGCAGCATATGCAACTTGGTATGGAGTTAAAGCAGCAAAATCATCAGATTCAAGCAGTTCAAATATTGCAGACAAATACAATGACAAAATTGAAGAAAAAACTAGACAAAGATATCGTTAACTAAAAAAAAAAGACTTATTAGGTGATTTGAATGACAGAAGAAAATGAAGATATAGGCACATTAGCCGGCAAAACAGAAGAGGAAACACAAAATGCTATAATGGCTTTTCAAGAAAGAAAAGTTCCTACAGCCGACGAAATGGTTGAAGCATTACATGAAACAACAGGCGATCTTGATAGAGAACAAAGATCCAAAATAAGTTTGTTACCAACACTTTATGCTGCCGCAAAAGAACAAAATTGGGGCTTGGTAAAACAAGCAATCGCAGGTTTACCAATGGTAGGCACTAAACTTGTTAAATTAAGATCATACAGCGAAATATTAGAAGAACAAGTTAGAACTCTAAAAGTTAGAGCTTCAGATTTACAAGATGAAATTGGCGAAGCAGATATAGCCAGAGATGAAGCTTTGAAATTAATGAATCAATACATTAATGATCGAGTAACAAAAAGAGCAGACCATAAAGAACAATCAAGTCAAGTAAAAGAAATGAAATCAGAATTAGGAAAAATAGAACAACAATATGAAACAATAAAAGCAGATATTGTAAAAGCAAAAAGAATTAAAAAACCTGATTCTGAAAAAATAGCACATCTTGAAGACTTATTAATGACTGCTCAAGACGAAAAATTTTCTTATGAAGAAGAAGTATATAGAGAAACAAGCAAATTATCTTTGTTAGCTTCAGGTGTTAGACAATGTACAAACAACATTGATTATTTGGAAACATATCATCAAAACTCAAGACTTCAACTGATTCATGCAAAAAGCATATACAATTCAATAATGGACAAAGTTGATGCAATGGAACCAAATATCAAAACACAGGTTCAACAACTTAAACTAACAGAAGTTGCAGCTTTAGGTTCGGCAGAATATGAAAGAACACAAGAAATGGCTAATGGAGCATTGGCAATTGTTGGAAGAATGAATTCATACATGGCTAATTTATCAGCAAAAGTAAATGGTGATTTTTATTCAGCAGATGCACTTGATGATTTCAGTGCTATGACAGATGAACTTAAAGAAACAACAGATATTCTTAACGCTATGGAAATTAGAGAAGGCATTAGTGAAAAAATAAGCATAAAAGAATGCTATCAAATACTAGAGCTTGACAAAACACCAGGTGTTAAAATACAAGGCACTACAATAAAAAAAGCTTATAGAACTGCAACAGTGAAAGTTCATCCAGACACAAACCCGAACAATCCTAATGCAGAAGAAGACTTAAGAAAGGTGACTATTGCCTATGACCGAGTTTATAATCGAGAAACAGGCCAACCACCTAAAGGTGCAAGATAATTCTTTTATTTTGTTTAAAATGTTAAATTTTGAGTGCCAGCAACTCTGTTGCTGAGCATTTTTAAATATTTAAACAGGTGTCAAAATGAATGTTGAATTCGACGGTACCTTATTGAAAAAAGATACTAGAATAATATTAAAAGGATCAGAAAAACAAGAGTATCTGAGAACAATAAGCAAAAGTTTGGAAGTTTTAGCTAGTGAGAAGAAGGATTTCTCAACAGATATGAATCAACTAAGAAACATTCTTGGTTTTTTTGCATTTGACGAGCTATACGGAGCTTTTGAAACCATGAAAATTGATGCAGAATCAGGGTTACCTCTTTTAACATCAATTCAAGATTTATCTATTAACCAAGATAAAGCATCAAAAAGACTAAATAAAAAAGAAGATGCTGAAACTTTAAGAAAACAAATCAAAAATAAATGTTATAATAATGATTTTGATGTTTCAATTCTACAAAAAGATTTGAAAATTGTTGATTTCTTTGAGAGTATAAAAAAAGCAAGTATTTTACTAGATAGAACAACTGAAATAACATCAATTGAAGAAAAAGACAATCGTACAAGAAAACTTGGTATTTCAGTAAAAGGTTATGATTCGGCAAAAATGTCTTGGTCATATTATGATCTCGAATTGTTTCATAAAGATTCTGGATTAGGTTTTATTAGTTCACTTAAGGGACAAACCCGTGTATTACAAGGCCTTAATATTTCTGAAAACTTCAATGATTACTTTAGCAGATTATTTGGTCATGGAACAGATGTTGTTTATGATAATCTAAGAGAAATTTCTGGAGCTTTACCTGCAGTTATTAATAGAACTTTCATTAAAGGATTCTATTTCATGGGAAAAGATAACGATGAATTTGAACCAATTTTCTATAATAATCCAACAGCAACATTATTAGTTTTAGAATCAAATAACTTAGAAGACACTGACTTATTACTGTCTGATGAATTAGATGCTGATTTCTTATCAAAAAATTATCAAGCAGATTTCTTATCTGAAACAAGAAGAATATATGTTTGTTCAGAAGATATTGTCGAACGAGTAAATGTATTTGCATCACATGATAAAAGAACCAACCATCACAAAATATTGACTTATAAAAATGACTAACTTACTAACTTTAAACGGGAAAGAGAAAATTAGATACTTAAATTTCTTAAGTGAAGCTCTAGAATATAACCCGTTTAAATTTGCAGAAGTAGAAGATATTCAAGTTGATAAAAGAGGATATTCGCCCGAAATTGCAGACCTTATTGGAACTGATTATTTACAGAATAAATTAATACTGATTAAAGCTAAACAACAAGATTGCGATCTTATAAGTCCTGGATTTTCATATCAAGGCCCATTAATTAATGATGCAATTACACAGTATGAAGAGTTAATTTCTGAAATTAGTTTAAATGAATTAGTTTATGTTAACATGGACCATAAACATGTTTTTACATTTGAAAATAACTCTAAAGAAGAGATAGAATCTGAAGAACCTATAGTCGTAGATTTAACTGATTTAGTGATGGGTACAAAAACAAAAAGAATTCCTTATGCTGATTCTTCATCTAAGGGCGATATTGAATTAACACCTACTACTACTAAAAATACTGTTCATCAAATAAACACAATTATTAAAGGAATTGAATTGATAGGCACAGATAGTTCTTATGCTTTAAATGACGCACTAGTTTCAGAAATAAAAGAATTATCCAAAATACAATTTCCAGTATATGGAAACTTATCAAGATTTAAAGACAAATTCTTAAACAGTTATTTTTCAGACATTCCAAAGATTATAAAATATCAGGATTCGAAAAAAGAATGGTATTTCTTAGAAAGTAATGATAAGAGTTCATTGTCTGTTATGACATTCACAGACAAGTTTACATTCGAAGTACCTGCTAAACTAAAAGGTAAATTAAATTTTTTCTCACAAAAGAATCTGGCTCAAATAGTGAATTTATTGGTTGAAAATGATTATATGATTTTTGATAAAGAAGCTGGAAAAGATAGAATGGAAGAAATTGAAGACAATATTCTTATTAAATATGGACATAAATTAGTCCGAATTGGAACCACTGATGAAAATAAAGAATTAATTACTGAAGGTGAAAAGATTGTTTCTAAAGAAGTTTCCAGAATGGAACGATATAGACTTTTCAGAACTCATAAAGAACTTAACTCATCATTAGGTGATGATTGGAGTTTGTTAAAAAATGCAATCTATAAAGGAATGTCAATTGATAACTTACCTTTAGAACTACAATTACCTTTCATCGGAGATTCTACAAAAGATCCTTTAGTTAAGGAGATTATTTCAAGAATTAATCCAACTAATTTCGTTTATACTCAGAATAACAATCCTGAAGGTTTTAAAGAATTCTTTGGAACAGCAGACATTGATTCTAAGAAGATGATTCTTACTAGATTCGAAAGAACTCCTGAAGATACAATTAATCCTGATGTTATATCTTGGTTACAAGAACACTACAATGAGATTCTTCCAAAGAAATTTAAGAAAAAAACTATTGTATCTTATAATGCTACAACCGATAAATGGGGTGAAGCATAAATGGCTTCGGATAAAATACCTTTTCACACCTATGTCTCCTCATTAGAAGATGATAAACTTGATAACATATTAGATCAGTTTTACAAATTACGTGGCTTGGAAAAAACAACTAAGTTAGAACAAATATTTAAACAAAATAATTTAAATTATGATTTTCTTAAGAACGAAAAGACTATTCTTATTAAAAAACTCGATCAATTAATTGAAAATTTTGATTATTCTATTGATCCGACAATAAGTAAAACTTCTATTTCTCCAAAGAAAGCAGAACAAGTAGACAAACCAGTAACTATTGATGATTTACATGAACAAAGAAAATTAGAAATCCAATCAGATGCACAATCAGTATTAGAAAAATTAATTACTCAGTTTGAAAGACCAACTCAATACGTTCGAGAATTAGTTCAAAATAGTATCGACGCTGAATGTTCACAGATGTCTTTTGATTTTAAATATAATGAAAAAGCTCAAGAATTAGAATTAATAATGGAAGATGATGGAACAGGAATGACTCGTCCAGAAATCAAAAAGTATTTACTTAATCTTTTCAAATCATCCAAAGTTGATGATTCTTCAAAAATAGGTAAATTTGGAATTGGATTTGTTTCAATATTTGCTCTTGACCCTGAGTATATAACTGTTGAAACAACCAGTCATAATAAGACTCATTTAGTTCAAATAAATTCTCCAAGAAATGGTGTTGGTGGAAGAATTATTGAGAAAAAAACACCTAATGAACATTCTGGAACAGTTGTAACTCTTCATAAAAAATCGATAAAAAGAGATTATAATACTTTAAAAGAATCATTACTTGCAGAACTTATGACTTCTTGCGCGCACATAAAAAAACCATTATTTTTCGAAGGCAAAAAAATTAACAAAGAGTTTGAAATACCAGACTCAATTGTGAATGTTCGTTTTGGAAATAGAGGTATTGAAGGAATTATAGGTCTTGTTCATGAAGATGATGAAAGTTACGGACTATATAATAATAGGCTGTTAATTAAAAATGGTGAAAGATTAATAACACACGAAGCTGATGATCGTGTTGGAAGAAATTTCTCGTTTGTTATTAGTAGTAAATATTTGAGTCCTAATCTTTCAAGAAACGATTTAATTCAAGATCCAAAATATGATAAAATAATGAAGTTATTAGTTAAAGAAACTGATAAATTATATTTAAAAATATTTGAAGAATTAGAAACTAGATTAGCTTCAGGTGCAAATCCTAATGGTCGAAAATATGGTGATACTGGTTATGCATCAGAAACTAGCCTTCTATGGGAACAAGCCAATTATTATATTAGAGTAAAATTGGCCGAAATCAAACATGAAAATAATTATAAGATGTCTACAATTCTTAGAACTAAAAAACCTTTATCATATTTGCCTGAAGAAATTTTAAATAGGAATATTATTCCTAAAGCAAATGGTGAGTTTACTAATATTTCTGAATTATTAAATGCTGTTAAAAAACAAAAAAAGATGTATCTTGATCAAGGTAATGGACCTATTACAAGAAGACTTGAAAAAGACGGTATTCCTGTTATTCAAGGCAGTTCTTATGATATAAGAATAATGGAAAAACAAGACGATCTTTCTAATGGATACATGAGTATACTTTCACTAATAGGACCTTGCGAATCAGCAACTGCAACATTTAACATTCCAACAAACATATCATTATCTGATTTGGAAGATTATGAAATAAAATTCATTACTACAGCTAGAGATTACGTTCAAAAAACCAGACTTAAAAGATTTGTTTCATCTGTTTCATTAGGAGATTTTTCAAATTTATCTTCTAAAAAGAATGAACCGTTTATCATTCCAAAAAGTTATGACCTAAAAGAAGGTGCAGGTAGTAAAACTCTTGGAGGAAAACAAGATAGAAGATCATTTTTTAGTAGCATGAGAGATACTTTTTCTACAAGAGATCAAGTAATTCTAAACATAGATCATGCCTATACAAAAGGTTTAATTGAATTAAGTCAAGACCCTGTAAATTCAGACCTTGCTTATTGGAATCTTTTAGAATTAGTTGGAACTGAATTCAGTTTTAATGATAGGGAAATTATTCCCAAGTTAATAAATGATTATCAATCAATTGTGAGGTCTAAAAAATGAAGTTAGAAGATCTTGCAGCTGATGGAGAAATTGTTGAAACTATGGATGTTGCATTCACTGTTTCAAACGAGGATTTATTAAAAAAGATGAAAGATTATCTTTTAGCCGACCCTTTTGATTATGTTCGAGAATTCGTTTCTGCTGAAGCTGCAAAAAACGCTTCAAGAATTAACATTAAAGCTTTACCTTGGAAATTTCAAATGATTGATGATGGAGAAGGTTATACTGAAGAAGAAATTAGTAGTTTATTAAAACAATCGTTCTTTCCAAAAGAAGGTGCATTAAAAAAATATGTTGGTTTATCAAGAGGATTAGTTTCTGCTTTAAAAGCAAATGGTTCGCTTATAAAAATCGAAAGCGTAAGAGATGGAGTTCCAATAACTTACACTGTTGACCCTCAATTTAAAATTAATAAAGCAGATGAAGCTTCAATTACAAGCGGAACAAAAATTACTGTTGAAAAAAAATCTTATTTTGTAAAAGAAAATATGTACTCTCTTTTAAAATTCTCAGCAAGTAAAGAATCTCAAAAAGTTATGGAAGTATGTTCTTCTATGAATGGTTGTGAAGTTTATTTGAATTTTAGACAAATAAATCATGAAAGTTCTCTTAAGAATAGAGACATGTTAATATTTAAGAATTATACTGTTAATGATTCGAAAATTGAAATCGGAATTCCAAAAAAGAAACATGATGATTTGAATAAAACAATTTTAATTTATAAAAATGGTTTTATGATGGAAGGTAGAGAATGGAAAACTCCTTTTGATTTATCCGCAATCATTGATAATCCTAATTTTGTCACCGATTTATCCGGTAAAGAATTAATTACTGATAATCAGGAATTTAGAAGCGGTATGAATGATATTGATTCAGTAATAGATGATTTGTTCAGAACATTGTTAGAAGAATTACCTGATAAACCAAAACCTTTTACTTCAAAAACTTTGGATGACAAACCAATCTATTACAAAAATACTCGTAGAGAAGTAACTAATCATAATTACCAATATTTCTACCATGATGAAATTGATTCTTTAACAGAATATCTTATTAGCATTCTTCCCGAAAAATTAGAAGAATTAAAACGTCCAGGCGCTCATAAAAGAGAAGATTTTGATTCTACTTTCTGGAGATTGGTTAATAAAAAAATTATTCCAACATGGAATAATGAATCAATTAGTTTAAAACAAGTTTATGATGAAAGAGATAAGTTCGGGTCAATCATGATTGACCAATATAGACCTTTAAGCCAGTTAAATACAAAAAATTCTATTTTAAAAATTTCTGACCATACAACAAAACTATTAGACATTGTAAACTCCAATGTTTTAAATTTAGATAAATATGAAACAGAAGGTTATGTTAGTTCAGATTTTAACGTTCTTGAAAAGAAATTAGTTTCTTATTCTGAAGTTATAGAACATAAACATCAATTAGAAGTTTCTCAAAAAAAAGTTGCGCTTGAAAATGCTAAAGAAAGAAAGCAAAAAGAAAAGAAAAGAAAAAGAAAAGAAAGAATGGAACAACTTTCTTATGATTGGAAACATCTTTCATTTGATAGGTTTACAACAAAGAGAATAAAATCTACTTATGACCCTAAAACTTATCGTTCAGAAGATTCTTCTTCATCAGACTATTTGATAATGGCTGGAGCAGGAATAATGGCAAGTCCTTTCGTTGTAGCAGGTCTTGTAGCAGTTGGAGTTTACTATGTTGCTAAAGGAGCTTTTTGGTCGGCAAATAATGGTATTATAAAACCTGTTGGTTGGGCTATGAATGAAGCTGGCGAAGGAATAATTGCAGCTTATGAAAAAACCGAACCTATGAGAAAAAAACATGCTGAGAAGAAAAAAGCCTATGAAGAATTGGATAAAGCTAGACGAGAACTAATAGATGCAACTAATGCTAAAAGAAAAGCAGAAAGAAAAGAGAGTATTGACGAAATAGTTGCTAAAATTTCAATTTTAGGTCATGTTGCTGGAGATTCTGTTTCTAAAACTTATAATTCGTTTATTTCAGGTCTTAAATCAGGTTGGAATAGTACTGCTAACACTTCTAAAAAGATTGGCAAAAAAACTGGTAATATGGCTATAACTACCGGACTTGGAATTGCTACTGGTGCTAAATGGACTGGTGCAGTAATTGCTGCTCCTTTCGTTTTGGTTGGTGGAGGAATTGGTTATGCAGGTGTGTGGACTGGTAAACAAATTGGACATGCAGGAAAATGGACAGGAACACAAATCAGTCATGCAGGAAAATGGACAGGAACACAAATCAGTCATGCAGGAAAATGGACAGGAA
>ERZ889078.28-NODE-28-length-101079-cov-19.721462_pt1 | contig 101079 bp, 120 predicted proteins | sample MGYA00521266_ERZ889078 | MGnify/ENA primary metagenome ERZ889078 (study PRJEB32303, sample SAMEA104408618) | aquatic metagenome | biome: Brackish water; feature: Pelagic; material: water | place: Baltic Sea | collected 2014-06-16T06:34:00 | depth 76,534 m ... | reverse complement strand
AATTTTTCATTTGCTTTGCCATAATATAATTTTTAATTAGTTATTCTTCGACTATCCAGCATGCTGGTAACTTTGTTCCTGAGCCTAAAATCTGTTTATATATTGGGCCATTCTCAACTAATCTTAGAAATTTATCTTTAGATATTCCATTTTTATCTTTAACTGGAATGAAGATAATTCTTTTCGGTTTATGACCCAATTGTTCAAATTTACATTTAGATATATCATATACATCTGTTTTCGTATAATATTTTCTTACTTCCATAGCTCAATAGTATTTTTAATATCCTGTTTTAACATAGTTCACAAGAAATAAGCAACCTAAGTTTGTTCCACCGCCGTCTTCTAATGTAACCGATAATCCACCTAATGCATTATTGTTCAAATTATCAACACATCTTATCTTTTGAACAACCCATGCAAAATTAGTTGCATCACGAAAAATTGGAGAAACGAATTCATATTTATAAGGATGCTGTTGTACTTCTTTTACATCAACATATGCTCTATAAAATAATCTATCTGATGCATTCTTTAATGCATGAACAAATGCTTCTGATGTCTCACCTCGTTTTTCAACATCGTGCTCGGTAATTGTAATTGGATAACCTTGAATTAAATCCCAAAAATCATTTTTTAATCTTTCTGAATCTCGAGATTCGCGTAAATAAAAGTCTATTAATTTATAGAATTCAAATTTTGATACTTCATCAATATCAACAGGACAGAACTCACAAAACTTTTCAAATGAAAATGTAAGACCTCTATATCCATATCCTGTACGACATAAATTGCATCCAGGTTTGCATTGTTTTTTCATATACTTTATTTTTACCAAAGATCCTCAGACGTTAGAATTCCACCCATAAGTGGTTTATCTAACTGACCCGTTGATTTGACTAATTCAAGTGCTTCACTTCTTGTAAGAAATCTATTCTTAGTTGTTAAGAAGCCTTGCTCACAGGCATCCCATCTTTTCGCATCTTTGTTTGCTGCTAAATATGCTGATCCACAACAGCCATGTCTCCATCCGCATATTACAAACCCTTTATTTATATTATATGGTTGATGATTATGATCTTTACCATCATCATAATGGTTTGCTGCGCACATAACATATTCAACAATACCATTATTTAAATGCGCTTCCAATCTTTTATTATCTTTCATATACTTTATTTTTTTATCAAAATTGGACACCAATCAGGAATTTCTATGTCACTCTCTTCGTGCCATTCAACAGATCCCTGTATTTTCTTTGGTAATGCTTTATCATAGAAACAAACCCAATCACACATTCTGTCCCATCCATCGGATGACCAAAAATTTGTATCCTCTTTGTGTGGACACCCCTTACAATTTTTTATTTCCATTTTAATTGTTGGCATAATATTACATTTTAGAATATTAGCATCTTATCCTCTATATAGCTTACATAGTCAAGATATTCTTTACTTCTTTTTACTTCTTTATTTCTCCTGTTTGGAAGGTTTATATGTAACCATTCGGTGACTCTACCAGGATTAGCTGACATTATATAAATGTCATCTGCCAAATATACAGCTTCGTGTACATCATGAGTTACTAATATGAATGTTGGATCCTGTTTCTCCTCTATTACAAGCTTATCCCAGATATTAACTAGGAGATTATCCATTTCCAATTTAGTTCGCATATCAAGAGCTCCGTGGGGTTCATCAAATAGCAGAATCTTATCTCTCTTAACCAAGCTTCTTGCTAAAGCTACTCGTTGTAGTTGACCTCCAGATAGGATAGGATACTGTGCATACTTCTTTTCGTGGCCTTCCAAACCAACTAGCTTTATCATCTGCATCGCTAGGTCTATACTTTCAGCTTTTGGTACTCCTTTGAGTTCCAATGGAAGCATTACATTATCTAAAACTGTTCTCCATGGAAGAGAAGAGTATTGTTGAAACACCATTCCTATGCGATCTTTCGAAGTTTGTAATTTACCATAGATCTCGATTGTACCAGCAGTAGGTTTCTGAAGTCCTGCAATATACCTAAGAATTGTAGATTTACCACATCCACTCTCTCCTAGTATGGCAACAAACTGACCAGTATTATTATCATCTTTAATTTCAAAATCCAATTTATCAAAAACGACATTTTTCTTTCCATCCGCTTCATAAATCTGATCTATACCCTTTAGGGTTATGATATTGGTTTCATTAAAGGATCTTTCCATTGTTTATTTTTTTATGAATTTGTATTTAAATATCATTTTTTCTATCACCTGGAAGAATTTATCTTGTAAAAATCCAAAGAATATGATGAAAAGAATTACTGCAAATATTTTATCAATTCTCCCTTGGCGGGATGCAAGATATATCATGGATCCTACTCCTCCTTCGTTATTTACCATTTCAGCAACTATGATATAAGTCCAGCTAATTGCTGTTATGACTCGTATATCAACAAATACCTTAGACATCACTGATGGAAAATATACTTTGGTAAACATTTGCCAATTGGTAGCACCTAAAGTCCAAACAGTATCTAAGTGGACCTTCTCGGTCTCATAAACTCTCTGAATTACTATTGGTAATAAATATACTATAATACCAAAGGCTAAGAAATGAGCTTTCATGCCAGTCCCTATTCCAAACCATGCGATAAATATACCTACTAATCCTGTAATTGGTGTATATCTCATGGCATCAATATATTTTCCAAACATGCTTTTAAAGAATGGAAACAGTCCAATGACAAACCCTATTGGTAGTGCTAATAATATAGCCTCCATATATCCTTGTAAATTAAGACCTACTGAGTAAAACATATTACTGTCCCATATTCTAGAGCCTAAACTTGGCCCTATATGATCTCCAGCTGATGAATCTGCAATGAAAAATAATCCATCTTTCATTATGAGCTCTTTGTATGAAGATATTACATCTATCGGAGAAGGAATTGTTGCAGCACTAATCCATCCAGTAAGTCCGGTTAGGGTGTACCAAAATAACAGGATAAAAAAGAAACCAAATATTCCTATATAAGAAGATGTTTTTTTATCTAATTCACCTCCAAGTTTAAATGCTTTTTCGAAAAACCCCATTATTGATTATTTTAAGTGAATGTGAGTAAAAAAGGAGAGTTTAGTATTTTAAACTCTCCTTTATTTATATCTATTATAAAATTATTTATTATTCTTGTATTAGTTGGAAATCTGTTCTACGATAATCTTCATTGGCTCCCTGTATACCATCTGCAATTGCATGTTTAGGTCCATTACCAATTATAATTATTCTATTGGGATCTACTCCGTATCGAGAGACTAAGAACTCTTTTACTGAATTAGCTCTTTTATATGATAAATCAGTATTTACTTTTGCACTTCCTGTATTATCTGTATTACCTTCAATTCGAATTCTTGCTCCTTGATATTGCTTTAGAATATCAGCGAATTCCATATTGATTGTAAATTTATCATTATCGGATAGTGCATATTTTCCGGTTGCAAAATTGATAGTGACCTTCTTATTACTGAATGCTACCTTCTCTTCAAGCTCCTTAGATGCTTTGATGAATTGAATAGGTTTTTCAGCTTCGTGTGCACTACCGGTAAGATTAGCTTTTTGTACGATTGCAATCGATGATGCATCTCTCCATGTTACTGGTCGATCTACCATGCCGAGTGTACTATAGATATTAGCCATCTTATTATATAAATCTGATCCTGTTACTTTTTTACTATCACCAAGACCAAAGAAATTGATATTATCTCCGTGGGTTACGTACCTAACGTTATTCATTGCTGATGCTGCATCGGCTACTGTCATCTGGAATTTAGAAGCTAATATAGATGCTCCCTTTGCTCGAGCACCATCTGTATTATTATTCAGTTCTGAGTTTCCAACCATCCAAGCTTCATATAAACGAAGTACGTCATTTTCATTCTTCGTCATGAACTCTTCTTTGACTAGAAAACCGTCTGCGATTATATTTGTAGCAGTTGCAGTACTTAGTAATATCTTAGATCCTTGTACTTTATTAATGCAAATTGCATCGTCCGGCGACCAAACAACTGCTGCGTGAACTCCTCCGTTCTTAAACATCTCAGCTGCATCGATAGCAGAAGGAACGTATACAATCTCTATATCAGTTGTACTCATTCCATTTGTCTGTAATGCGTCAATTAAGAAGGTATGAGACGGAGTGCCTTGGGCAACTGCAACTTTTCTACCCTTTAAATCGCCAATACTGTTTATTCCCTCGATTGCTACGATAGCATCGCCACCTCTAGACCAATCTACTTGAAACGCGAATTTAGGTCGATAAGTTAGGAATGAGCTTTTTGCTCCTAGTTCAGTTGGTAGTGCATCTGCGGTAACCCATAACAGATCAATCTCACCATTTTCGAATGCTTTTCTCGAAGCTAGAAAATCATCGATTACACTAAATTCAACGAGCAATCCATAATCCTTATACATTCTGGATTCTTTGTTTGCTTCGAAACCATCATTCATGTACTGGCCTCCTAAATAACCAGGCCATGTAACTACACCTACTTTAATTACATTGTCCTCATTAATTGGTCTTGTATCCCACCAAAACACTTTTGCTGCGAATGCGATTGCCAAAAAGATTACTAATCCTAGGACTTTGCCACTTGTTTTAACTTTTGCCATTTCTCTTGATTTTAATTTATATTATTTTTAAATTTACTCTGCAAACATATAGTTATCTTTCGTAGTAAAAAAATTAATTTAGAATTAATCTAATAAATCTTCATAATTTTTAGTTATCTTAGGCTTTTCTTGCTTCATAAGATCATTGTACTTCAAATTTGTTGATTTTGATGCCTTGAACTTATATGTCTTATCACCAGTTTCTTCTAACATTTGTAATCCCTCCATTTCGAACGTGGCATTATCAAGATCTATCGATCTCATAAAGTCAGCTGAATGTGTGATTGCTTTCTTCATACTAGCTAATTTTCCAGCTATATCATCTTTAAGGAATTCCATTGATTGCTCGACCATAAGTTTTTTGGTAGGATCACCTTTAAATATCTTTAATGCAGATACTAAAGCTTTATTTCCGGACGTTACCGCCTTATATAGATCCTTCTTAACTTCTAACTCATTTTTTGAATCCTCGATTAGGTACATACTGTTCTTATAGACTTCGTTTAGATAATCTCCGATATTGGTTAGATTACCTTTAATAGGATTCAGCTGTGAAATATAATCTTCAAGTCTTCCTATTTGTCGTGTTGCATTTCCAAGTTCTCTTGTGAATCCTTTCTCTTTAGCTGCTTTAGCCTTATTCATCAGTTTATTGATCTCATCGGTTTTTTCTCTGATTTTTAGATTAATCTTTTCCTTCTGAGTATCAACCTCTAATGATTGGTCATAGACTTTTTCTCTCTGTTTCTCCATATCTACGATATAATCTTCAGCGATAATAAATGGATCCATTTCAATTACAACACCTACCAGTTTTTTCATTAATATTTCATAGAAATAAAATAAACTGAGTCTCAATTTTCTATTAGTCACTATGTATAAGAAAATACCTAGGCAAACTAATGCGATTCCAAAGTTGATTGTATTCCAAATCACTGAGGTTAGGATTGGGAGTACGTAATAACCAATGACTGTCAAAAGGCCAAGTCCTATTAATACTCCGAATTTGCCTCCTGGGCGATCCCAATAGGACTTTAATTTTTCTTGACTTCCTGGAAAAATTTCTTGCATCTCTTTTTTATTTTTAAGTTATTATTTAATTATTCTGTTTATTTTATCAAGGTCATTTTGAATATGACTAGACATTGCGGTACTGGCTAAAACATAGCCTTGGCTGTTAGCTTTTGACTTATCCTCAGCATCCTTGATTTCTTCACTGAGTCTCTCCATTCTCAGTTGGGCATCCTTAGAATCCTTAAGCATTTTTTGGATTCTCTCATCATTACCCTTAATTATATCTTGTAAAGCTGCACGTTCACTTTCTCTTGAACCAATATCAGTTGACATCTTTTGAGCTAATGCAGCTTCAAAGCTCTCTTTATCCTTTTGAATTAATCTCTGATATTCTTTTGCAGAGTTAATGAGAGTATCCTTGGTTAATCCTTGAATAGCTAAAGAAGCAAACGTAGCAGAAATTCTTGCATCATCGTCCTTAATATGCTGCTCAAGGGTCTCCATAGTCTTATTAAATTCAAAATAATCTGGACCTGGAAAATTAGCATTATTAAAAAGGTTATCGAAATAATTAATAAATTTCTCTGCCTCAACCATGTTCTCTAGTGATGGCGCAGATATTTCAGATACAACAGTTGCAGTATTACCACTTCTAATATCTGATAGATCGTTCATTTTTGGGGAAGTATTTCCCGTTTGTGTTCTTGGAGCTGAGCCAATTGATCCTCTCTCGGATGCCTTCTCTGGTTCAAACTCGACAAAAGTTTCTAGTGCTTTTTTAAGAAATCCTAATGACATGTTTATATTATTATGTTTATACTAATTAAATAAAAATCTATTTTATTTTTCAGGTTGTAAGAATATAGAAGTACGACGTAATAAAAAAATGAAATTAGAACTTATCTAATATGATGCTCTTGGAAGTTCTACTAATTAATCTAAAACGTGATTTTCCCACCACCCATTTGGATAGTCAGGGTTTACAAAGCATTCTAATTTTACCCACCCGTTTTGTTCTGTCCTTCTCCAATGCAAGTGTGACGCGTCCTCGTCAGTGAATGGTGAATATCCAATTTTTTTCAGATTTTTTACGTAAGAATCGCACACTCTTCTTTCATCCTCTATACTTCTCCTTCCTTCTAATTCTATTCTACAGCAAATCCACGGGGTAATAAAATCAACAAAATCCCTTTTTCTATAAGTCTTTGTTGGATCCTCATCAAAATAATTTGCTCGATAACTAAGTAATTCATGATAAAAAATTACATATATTCTCTTTTTCCAATCATCACTTTTTGAATTAGGATTTACTACAAATGGCAAATCTACTTCAATAATACATTCATCAACTTGTTTATATGATCCATTTTCACATAACTTATCAATGAGATCCTGGATCTCTTTTTCGATCTCATTATTTAAATTAACCTTCATAATTAAATTATTTTTTTGCTATATTTTCTTTTAATCCGACTATTCTCATTGTTCCAAGGCGTAGTAGTTTCAATCTTTCAGTATCATTCCACTTATAAGCAGGTTTACGCCTTTCTGTGCCTCTTATAATAGAGCATTTATTTTTACCATCCTTTTCATATACAGATATTAATCCGGCTTCTGATGGAATATTTTCTGATGCAAAATCAATAAGTTCTTCGGGTACTGCATAATAAAAATTTGTGATTGCTATATGATTGTGAGTATGCTTCTTCTTTTTATCCTTTAAAAGATCTGCCTTAGAAATCTTTATTTCAATTTCAGTAGCATACCCACTAGGGGTTAATATTAAAAGATCACACTCATGCAAACTCTTTCCTTGAATACATATACCAAACGATACATTAGGAACTATTATATTAGCTCTGACATCAAAATGTCTCATCAAAGCTATTTCCATATCAATCGTCCTTATTTTTGACATATTTTAATCTAAGTTATAGCTTCTACTATTTCACCATTAATCCCGATATGCAAACCTTCCTTGTTTGTCTGTACTTGATAAATATCTTCGGGTTTTAATTTCAGTGCTAGCTGATTTGGATTTGGATCATGTACGATATTTAAATCAGAATCTATAATAACAGCATGGAATATATCATCGAATGTCTGACTCTTTACAGAAGCATAGAAATAACCATTCACACCACCATCATATTTTAGATATTCTTTTAAATTCTCGATAGGGTTTTTTATAGATTCGCCTATTCTAGAATCATATTTATGGTCAATAACGCAGTATCCATATCCGTGCTTATGCATGAATTTCATCTCCTCAAAATTTGGATTTGTATCCTTTTCCTTTGCTAATTCTAAAAAATGTGGAACCTCTTCAAGTTCCATATCAAGTAACGATGCAACTGCTGCCTGCATACAATTACCATTTTCCTTATCTACTATAGTTTGGAAGACCTTATGCATGATTTACTCAAATTCTAAAGTAATTCCACACTCTTCTAACATCTCATGAGATATTTTAAAATCTGCTCCCCATCTTTCATCCGTGAAATCTGGTTTACTACAAACAAGTTTTTTTATACCAGATTGAATTATGCCTCTAGCACAATCGGTACACGGAAACCATCTTATATACATGGTAGCTTCGTCAGTGCTAACACCTATTTTTGCTGCATTATAAATAGCATTTCTTTCAGCATGCTCGGTCCATCTATATTTCAATGGACGTTCATATCTCTCTTTATTTTTATCGTCTGCTTTTCTGGGAAACCCATTATAGCCTACAGAGATAACTCTATTATCGTTATCTGTTATTACTGCTCCTACCTTTGTGCTTGGATCTTTACTCCATCCTGCTACTACATCGCAAAGGTCAAGAAATCTTCTGTTCCAATCTGCCATTTTATTTAATTTTCGTTTCGTTTGTAAATTGGGATAGGTTTCCCGTCTATGATATCATATTTTATAATTATTTTGTTATTCTGTATTGGCGGTTCAGATACATGATCTTTAAAATGCTCTGCTAACCTATTAATATCATTTATCTCTCTTTCAAATATATTTACCATACCACTCATCGTTACCAATATTATCAAAAAACTCGTCTCTCCCATCATCGTACAATTTCTTACACTTGAGGTCACATACAAAATCACCGTCTGCATTTACACAAACTGCATCATATTCGTTTGTTATTTCTTCATTACAAGCACAACATTTCATAGTATTATTTTTTTGCTCCTTTAAATTCGTTTATAGATTCAAAAAGAGCCTCTACCCATTTATTCGATTCGTTTGCAGATTCCTCTTGACTTATTAATCTTTCCTTATAATATTCTATATCTTTTTTTATCGAATTTATTTCTTCATTCTTTATGATAGAAGCATTAATATCTGATTTATATGCAGCTTCAAGTTCAGCTTTTTTTTTAGAATAATAATCAATATCACAATCATACTTAATGGCATCAATGATTTGGGTTTGCATAAATTTTTTAAATTCTATGTGATCCTCTGTAGGTGGCTCCCATTTATTAACATCAGAGAGAATCTCATCAAACTTCTTTTTATCCAGTGTCATCTTCTTTATTTTCACTGTATAACGCTCTATGTCTTCTTCGATCACTTTTTTTCTAGCTTCTACGATTTCTTCTATAGAACGAGCCTTGGTTTCTATTAATTCAGATTCTTTTGAATTTAAGTTTTCTTTGTAATATGAATCAACTTTTCTTATTTCGTATTCTTTATCTAGCGATTCATCTTTCATATGCACGGTGGCACCAAAAGCTCTCATACATATTTTTGCAAAATCTCTGAATGTCTTAATGTTACCATCTATAATTCCGGCTGTGTATCCTGTTGGCATTACTTATTATTTTTAAATTTATTCTCTATAAATTGTGTATCAAAATCTCCGTTAACAAAATCATGATCGCGCAATATCTTTAGATGAAATGGAATTGTTGTTTTAATACCTTCTATCTCAAATTCGGATAAAGCTCTGATCATTTTAGCTATACATTTTCTTCTAGAACTTGCAGTGGTGATAACCTTAGCGATCATTGAATCATATTCTAATGGAATATTATAGCCTGTATAAACATGAGAATCTACTCTGACCCCATTACCTCCTGGCTTATTAAACTTAATTATCGTACCTGGTGAAGGTATAAAATTATCAGGATCCTCAGCATTTATTCGACATTCAATCGAATGATTAGCAGGGAAACTGTTAAATAGATGATCTTCCAAATAACCACCATCTGCAATGTTTATCTGCTCTCTTACGAGATCGATGGATAAAGCTTCTTCTGTTACTGTATGCTCAACTTGGATCCGTGTATTAACCTCCATAAAATATGGTTTTGAATCCTCGTCTATAAGAAATTCAACGGTTCCAAGTCCCTCATAGCCTACGGCTTTAGCTATTTTTATAGCTGCAGCATTTATAGTTTTGCGTATCTCACTTGATATGAAAACTGATGGACACTCTTCGATAAGCTTTTGGTGTCTTCTTTGTATTGAGCATTCCCTTTCTGATAATGTCGCTATATTTCCGTGTGAATCAGCAATTATTTGTACTTCTATGTGTCTGGCCTTAGAAAGGTATTTCTCTATATAAACATCAGGATTTCCAAAAAAAACTAGTGCTTCTTTTCTAGCATCTGTCCAAAGCTGTATAAAGTTTTCTTCCTTTTCTACTATTCTCATTCCTCTTCCTCCACCACCACCAGAGGCCTTAATGATAACAGGGTATCCAATATTTCTGCATACATCAATTCCTACTTCAACATTTTCTATAACATCGGAGGATCCAAGGATTACATCAATATTTTGTGCCAAAGCAATAGTCCTGGCAAGACTTTTGGTTCCAAGACCTTTGATTACAGAAGGTGAAGGTCCGATAAACTTTATTCCTTCATTTCCACAGATTTCAGCAAAATCAGGATTCTCTGCTAAAAATCCATAGCCTGGATGTATACCTGAAGCTTTTGTTATTTTAGCTGCTGTTAAAATATTATTATAATTAAGGTAAGATAATGCGCTTTCTGGAGGTCCTATACATATAGATTCGTCTGCATATTTTACATGCAAACTATCTTTATCTGCAGTAGAATAAACAGCTACTGTACCAATGCCCATTTCCTTGCATGTTTGTATTATTCTTAAAGCTATCTCGCCTCTATTAGCTATCAGGATCTTCTTATCCATCGGATCTTGATATTTTGAATAGAGGTTGGTTATATTCTATTTTACTCCCGTCACTAACTAAAACATCTAAAATCATTCCGTCGAAGTCTGCCTGAATGGTATTATATAACTTCATCGCTTCAATTACACATAAAGGATCCCCCTTTTTAATAGCAGTACCAATACTAACAAATGGTTTTTTGTTGGGTGCTGGCCTATTATAAAATGTACCAACTACAGGAGATTTGAACTCTAATGCACCAATGGCGTATGCAGATTTATCATCTAGTGTGGAATTTACCGTAACTTTTCGTGAACCTGTATTTCTCTCTATGGTTATAGAATGATCACCGTAATTAACCTGAACTTTCTCTATATTCTTGGCTTTTGATACCAAATCTATAAGTTCCTTTATTTCTTCAAAATTCATAATGTAAATTTGTTTTAATCTTTATTATCACTTTCGTTCTTTATTTCGTCGTTTATTGTTAATGTGCCAACATTTAGTGAATATTTTAGATATTTTTCAATTTTCTCCTGTTTATTCTTAATTTTGGACTCTATTAAAAAATCATCAATAAGTCCCTCGTCTCTAAGCATCATCGCAGTACCGATTAAATCTGATAACTCTGCTGAAATTGATTCTCTGTTAGTAGTCTTTGTATCATCGAATGGACTCCAATCATCCAAACCAAATCTCATTGCTTTGGAAACCTCCTTTTGTACTTCAGAGCATTCTTCGATTAATATAGTCATTAAATGTTCATTTCTATTCATAATTTATACAGGAATATTTTAATAAATTAAAAAAATCAATAATTACCTGATCGTGGCCGAATGCGAATTTATAATTAGATATCTCGTCAATAGTGATCCATTTATAATCTGATACCTCATTGGGCTCTGAGTTCTCGTTGGTACATTCATTTTCTTCGATAAATTTATTTATATCAGGAACCCTAATGCATGTGCCATATCGTAAAGTAACATTCTGTTTATTTGCATCAATATCAGAATGTACGTGAAATGGTTGTAGCATTGAAGAATATGTGACACTAGAATTTTTTAATAGAGATTCTAGATCAATCCCAGTTTCCTCCCAGAATTCCCGGTTACAAGCATCAGTCCCATTCTCATCCCAGTCTAAATATCCGCATACTAAATTCCAGTACCCTTGGAAATCTGGGGTTCCTGATCCTCTTTTTGATATGAGAAAGAACTCTTTGTTGGTTTTACTGTCTATTACAGTTAATACAAATGTGATTGCTACAGCTCTATGAATCCATATTTTTCCACCGAGTAATTCTATATCATAGCACGGATTTGGTGTATTGTTAAATTTCATAAATTTCTTTGATTAGTTTTATTTTAAATTAGGTAATAGCTAGATCCATTCAACACCAGCATACGCTACATAGTTATATAAATTTGGTGCATAATGACTCATTCCCTCGCTTACACCATATTCTATCTCTACTCCACTTTTTGTGTTTTTACTTTTCCATGACCAATATCCTTCGCCATTATTTACGGGTAATGAAATAACCTCAGATTTAATTCCGAAACCATATTCAAACTCATAATGTATATCGCCTATTTTTATTTCATTAACGATTACATTGCCTTTAGTCATTATTTCCATATCTAAAATTTTTATTTATTGTAAACGATGCATTAATTCTTTTAAATGAGTAATATCGGTAGAATCTGTCCTTTTCCATAAAGTACGTCCGTAAGTATCTAGTATATTATCAATTGTCTCATCAGAAACGGCACGTTTAAAAAACGTTTCTTATATCAACATCAAAAACTTCTCCTTTAGGAGAATATGTAATCAATGTATTTACATAATCATTATTGTCCAGTGTGATTTGATTTTCTACCTCACCACCATCCTCATCATTTATGCATAGACCATAAAAAGGAGCAAATGGTAATCTAAAATGTTTTTTAAATGCTAGACGCTGTGCGCGATAAACAAATGATACATTAATAGTAATTTCGTATTTTGAGTTCATATTTAAAGCTTAATGGTTACAATATTGTCCAATCATATCATCAATTGCTTTTTTTAATATATCAGGCATATTTGATGTTATCAATGTTATTGGTTCACCAATTGGGTATTTTTCAACAATCATTGGTATTTTACTATCAGGTCGTGTTCCTATCATTCTAAATTGATTAATAGTTAAATTATCAAATTCAAAACTAATTTCTTTTTCTGGTATTTCTAAGATTGCTTTCATATTTAAATTTCATTTACTTCTTTGTATGTCTTTGTTCATATTCAAGGCGTAGCTCATTAAAATTTTCAATCAGATCTTCTCTACTTCTAAATATGAATGTATTAACGTTTGTTGGAAAAAAATGGTAATTACTTCCTTTAAAATCTGACATAAAACCCTTTATTATAATTCCGGCTTCTGATACCTGTATATCGATTGTAGTTACGACACCTTCCATTATTTTATCATCGCTGGGATAACATATATAATCAATGCCTCCAATCCCCCAACCTAATGCAAATATTTTTTGACCTATTATTAATGGAGTTTGAACCTCGCACATCAATAATTTATTATCAATAGACCCAGAATTATTAATTTTATCCATTTTCATTAGTCAATATCTCCATCCCAATGCACACTAACTACTGGTAATATACATAAGTCTCTGTTTTTAGCATTTTCTTTGTTATCAATTATTGCTTGGTTAGCTTCCTCCACGCTAGAATGATCACCATCCAAACCAGAGTTGTAATCGGGTAATTCCAATACTACTCTTTCTATAGTTTTCATATGATATCCATCTGGTTCAATCTTCTGTAGATGTTCAGGTTTTACCATCTCATAAATTTTATATCTCATAATATCAATTTATTTAATAATCTATATTTTAAGTCCATAATGCTCCGCGGATTTCCATCAAACGAATAAGCATTAAGTCATCTTCTTTCATCTGTTCATCGGATGTAATTATCTTAGCTCTTTTAATCCACCATCCATAAAGAAATCTTATCTCATCAACAAGCTCTTTATGAACTTCGTAATTGTGATGCGTGTCTCCGTGCTCTTTTTCAACATAGTCCTTAAGAATCTGAAAACATGAATGCAGCATGATCTCATCTCTATCGATCCAGCGTTCTGCTTTAGGTGCTAATGATTCTATTTTTAAAATTCTCATGACTAATAAATTATTGCAGTTTATAGAACCCCAAACATATACTAAGTCAACGTGAATAAAAAACGAGGAGATAAATAAAAATCTCCTCGTTCAACTTGCTTTTTATACGGACACCGTCTGTAGTTCTTTCTTAAGTACCTCAACGGGATCATTGACTAATTCTCGTAGATATTTATTATACCTAACTGCCTTCATTTTTCCTTCCTTACCAAACCCGAGAGCATTAGGGTATAGGAAGATTTTATGCTTGATAACATTCTTGGCATTTCCACCATACCAATCGACATCCTTTTCATAGTCGATTCTAGTTAGCTTACCGTCAACATACGAGTAAAAATTGTTTTCTATTTTTACCACTGTTTGGTACTTTCCATCTTCTGTTTCGAAAATGTGTTGAGATGTTCTCTCTAAGTAATCAATTACTTCTTTTCTGCTTTGTTCTTTGTTCATAGCTTTAATTTTTAATTTGTTTATATTTAATGGTTATTCACACAGCTTTTTTAAGCTCTGCTAATTTTAATTGATTTGTTTCTTGTTTTAAGATTAGGGGAAGATTCGAAAGTATCTTTCTAACTTCAGGAGTTCCATAGACACAGATAGATGTGAACTCATCGACATCAGGTTCATAAAACTTAACAGACGGTGTTAACTCCTTGAGCTTATCATATAGCTGCAAGAGTTTTGGCTCTGATTTAATAGAGAGACAAATTATAGAGTTAGACTCTTCCTTCCATTGTAAAAATGTATTGTAATGCTGGTACGCAAAGTCAGCTATAGAATGCGTTGATTGAACTACTTGATATCCTGGATGGATATCTTTCCTAGTAATAATGACCAGTTTGGTCTCTTGATATTTGTTAATCTATTTCATAATACTATTTATATATCATTTAATTAAAAAGTTTCTCTTTGTGACCTCCGGAGGATTCGAACCCCAAGCAACTCGTTCTAGAGGCGAGCCCGACTACCAATGCCGGATTGTGCTCGAAAGCCTTTTTGATTATGAGGTAAAAGTACGGTCTCCCTCCGTATTAAAAAAATGAAACCATAACTTTTTACCATATTATTTATTTAAAATTTCTGTTAGTTTATTTGCCACATTATCAGAAAACTTATATTCGCTACAAGTTAATCCGATAGTATCATAATTGGTTCCAGAATCAATATTGAAGTGAACACCACCATCAGTAGAATTAAATTGATCCAGCATAAAGAATAATGGATAAAGTTCATCTTTAATCTTATCAGAATCTGCATTATTTATTCCACCTCCTATAGTAACTGCTACTAAATAAGAATTCTTACCATTAGAAAAATTAACATGTCCCTTAATTGCTCCACTAACAGAAGACTTCATTGTCCCTGACCATCCACCTGCTGCTGGCATTGAGCTATCATTTACCTCGGCTTTTTTCCACTTATCAATTACGTTTGCAACAACTGTAACAAGTTCAGTAGCATTCGATCCATCAAAGATATCATATCTTTGTCTTGGCGAATCTCCAGTTACTATTAATGGTTTTTTCCAATCTAGCTTTCCGGCAGTTATTACATCCTTAATGCGATTTTTCTGTTTTTCGTAATATTCTCCTCCCCATTTTTCTATGGCTATATCAGCAAATCTTAATTTGTCCTCTAGCTTATTTTTAAGACCGACTTCGGTAAAATCGATTCCCTCGTTCATGAAATCTTCAAAATATTGTACGTGATCTAACATTATAAATTATTATTTTGCAATATATTTCTTTTCAACAGAACCATCAGAATATAAGAATAACACTAGTCCTTTTTGTATATATTTTAATCTCCTTCCAGAAATATCATACATATCGACTAAAACTTTGTATTCTGCTGTATTTCCAACACTTATGATATTAAATGTTTCTGTTTTTCCATCAAAGTCAGTCTGAGAAAGTCTATAATAAACTTCTTTATTTTCAATATCTGTTATTTCATAATTAACTAATTCATTTGAATTTCCAGCACCTTTAATGAATGATACATTATTCCATGATTCCATATCGTATGATTTTTCTATTGTAAAATAATCATTATTAATTTCTGATGCAGTTGTCCAATTAAGTACTATTAAATCGTTCTGTCTTTTTGCAGTAAAACTCAATAATTCAACAGGTAGAGATGGAATTCCATATGGCGGTGTTAATGTGTCCCCGCCTTTTTTAACAGTTGTAACAAGAAACATGCAATCATTAAAATCATTATCTCCAGTTTTTCTACTTAAATCCTCAAAACCAATGATATATTTTTTAATATTAGAATCCCAAATAAAAACGTTGTGTGGTTTAAGAGAATCAACTTCACTGTTATTAAATGTATGATTTGAATAATATTTATTCGAATTATAATTTACACTCGAATTATTTATATTATATGAATTTACAATCATAGTCCATCCTATCGTGACATTACTCGGAAATTCTCCTAAATATACTTTATCTCCTTTTATTAATCCACCACCACTATTTAATGCTGATGTATTAGGAAATATCAAAGTAAAATTATGCAAATCATTTAAGTTTGTTGGAGTTGCACTATCTGTTCTATATGAATAAAAACCCAATGAATTTTTATAACCAGCGCCTTCAGATATGAATGTAATCCAAACTTGCGTTGTATCTATCAATTTTAAATTTGCGAATTCATTAACATCAGTATATGACGAATTATCATTAAATTCGGGAAGAATTCCAGTGTTACTTGTTAATGAATTTACATAGCCAGATGTAATATTGTCACCTGGAATACATAGGTAATCTGGAACTCCTAATGAATTCCAAGTCCCTAGTGTTGAGTAAGTCTGGGCGTGTACCATCATATACATCGTTAACAAGATGCCCATTAAAATCATTTTTAGTTTTTTCATATTGTTTATTTTTAATTTATATATATCACGTTAATTTGTTAATTATAATTAATTGCTATCAGTTAATGAAGATGATATAAAACACCATTTATCATTTGGGTCATCAACTGCCATATCTGGATATCGGCAACCTGGTGTTTTGGTACTCTTTACAGTATAGGTTGGTGTGCCCTCACTATTAAAAGTATGCTTTAATACAGGTCCACTATCTTTCTTACCATCCCATTTAAATCTAACTATAGTCCCTACAGAATATATATGAATTTTAGATTGACCTTTTATAGATGCTTTCTTTTTTGTTCCTATTGCAAATTTTCCCATATTTTATGCCTTTAACTTTTTAATAATATCCTTTGCAGAATGTTTAATCATCGAAAAAGACTTCTGAATATATTTTCCATTATATTTTACAAATAATGTTCTATGAAAATTATACTCATCTAAATCATTAAACCCAATTGAACCAGCATAATAATCGTTACTGTAATCATTAAAGTCTGGAACTAATTCTCTATCCCAAACTCTCTGGTCACATATAAAACATATGGCAGTTGTAGCATAATTTAAATCTGGCTCTCTAAAGTATGCATATTTTACAAAATCTATTAAGATGTGATCTTCATTATATAAATCAATTTGATTATGTAAAGTTTGCATTGTACCTCGATCAGATGGATCTTCACGAGTGGTTCCACCATTTAAAATAATAAATGTCTTATGCCGATTTGCAAAAGTTTTAAACATATCAGTATCACCATGCTCAATACTATATTCAATAGCAGCATGTCCAGCTTGAATGCCTTTTTGTATCTCACTTATATTGTAAGGCACAAAGAAGTACATTCTCAATTCTAATTCTTTGGTATTTCTTTCATATTTTTATATAAACTATTTTAATTAATATCGCGAAAATAAGATAAACTTTTTAATCTACCAAATTTTTTAGAATAAATATTTAAAACTGTTTTAAGGGTCTCTACGGTACCAACCATTCAATCTTATGTCTATATATCAGAATGTATATAACTATTGTTAGACCTTATAAAAACCACCTTAAATTTGAATATTGAGGCATTTTGTTATGAACTAATTTATTTGGTGATGAATTTCTTTTCTACTGAACCATCATCATATAAAAATAACACTAATCCATTTTGGATATATTTTAATTTTCTACCAGCAACATCATACATGTCGACTAATACTTTTTCTATTAATACATTACCAACACTTATAATATTGAAGGTTTCTGATTTACCATCAAAGTCTGTTTGAGTAAGTCTATAATAAACTTGTTCATTATCAATATCTGTTATTTCATAATGAATTACTTCATTTGAATTTCCAGCTCCACCAACAGTTGCTAATGTATTCCATGATTCCATATCATACGATTTCTCGATTGTGAAGTATGCATTATTTTCTTCTGATGCAGTTGACCAATTAATTATAATGTTATCTTTTGTTCTTTCTGCAGTGAAGCTTAATAGGGATACTGGGAGTGTGTTTAATACACCATATTTATCAATATATACTGGTCCGTACACCATACCACTTCCACTACCATTATAAATTTTTGTACCACCAATTTTAAGTTTTTTTAAATCTATATAACCTCCAGAATTAATTGTTATACTTGAGCCAGCAGGTAATTTTATAGTTTCTCCATTTATTAGACCACCACCACTGTTAATTACAATATTACTTCCACCAGTGCAATTCCATTCTATACTACCACTAATAGTAACTATATGATTTATGATAATAGTATTACCACAAGTTGGTACAGCATTAAGATTCCATGTATTAGATATGCTCCATGAGCCATCTTGAACGCTTGCTATTGATGTTGCGCTTATGATTGTTGACATCATTAACAAGATGCCCATTAAAATCATTTTTAGTTTTTTCATAAATTTTTACTTTTTAGTTATTTTATTTTCTCCAAAATTAGAACGCTAGAATAAAAAATAATAGCGTTCTAAAAAAATGTATTTATCTAATATTATACTATCGTATATTCTATTGTAATTGCTACTAAATCTACAGTACCAGATGCTGCAGATGTAGATGTAACTAGTACTATATATGCATCTGCAGCAATGGATGCATCTTTAAAACTTGTGACTGTCGTTCCAGCCTCAACTGCAATTAAGCTAGATAATAGTATATCAACTCCTGTCGAGGATAATGACGCAAATGCTCTTTCCTCTAAACCAAGAGTTAATGTAGGTGTACCTGTTCCCATAGAATTTGACCTAACCTCAGTTATCGTTATTGCTTGATTAGTTAATATCAGAGGCAAAGCTAAATCATCCCAAGACCCGCCATACTGTCTTATTGTTTTAGTTACTATACGGGTTGGATATGAAATTCCACTCGTTCCAGAAGAACCTGAAGAACCACTAGTTCCTGAAGAACCACTAGATCCTGATGTTCCAGAAGAGCCACTTGTGCCAGAAGATCCTGCTGCTCCGATTATATCTCCTAAAGGACTCCAATTAGTTCCGTCATATTCATATACTCTATTTCCACTATAATCATAATATAGATCACCATTCTTGTATGGAGATCCGTCTATAGGAGGAGCAGTTCCAGAATAGGTTATTTGTAATCCAGATGAACCAGATGTTCCCGAAGAGCCACTAGTTCCTGAAGAACCAGAAGTTCCTGAAGAGCCACTTGTTCCTGGGGTTCCCGATGAACCAGATGTTCCTGAAGAGCCACTTGTTCCAGAAGATCCTGCTGCTCCTATAATTTCTCCTAATGGGCTCCAAGTAGATCCATTATATTCATATATTCTATTTCCTGAATAATCATAATATAGATCGCCATTCTTATACGGGGATCCGTCGACAGGAGCACTAGTTCCTGTATAAACTGTTTGCGTCCCCGAAGAACCACTAGAACCAGAGGTTCCTGAAGAACCTGAGGAGCCAGAAGTTCCAGAAGAGCCAGAAGTTCCTGAAGAACCAGAAGTTCCTGATGAACCACTAGATCCTGATGTTCCAGAAGAGCCAGAGGTTCCAGAAGAGCCAGAAGTTCCAGAAGAGCCACTAGTTCCAGAAGAACCGCTAGTTCCGGAAGAACCTGAGGAGCCAGAGGTTCCGCTATCTGATCCACTAGATCCTGATGTTCCGCTAGATCCACCAGCGCCACTTGTACCTGTGGCAGTTAGTATCCAGCTAAATCCATTCCATATATAAAGGGTATTTTCAGAGGGAGTATAAAACGCTTGACCATTTCTGGGATCACTAGGGAATCTTGCCATTTAAAGTAGCTAATGTATTTTCCCTATATATCTGAATTTATTAAGTAATTAATCTTTGGTAGGATTCTTGGCATAACCAAGTCTCTCGGCGGTATTTCTAAAAATATTATATAATTGATCGCTCATATTAAATCGATCCTTATTAATATCTATCGATGCAAATATATTACCGCCAGTATTTCTCTCTCCTGCTGCTTTCCAATCGAAGAACATTTCGACAAGGTCGAATAAATCAAAATCATCTATTCCATTTTCATAATGCTCAGGATGATGTGAATTTTCTTTATAGTGATGATCCAATGCAACCTTTAATCCCTTGAGAAACCCTCTATATTCTTTGCTGTCATAAGAACTGGCCTTAAGCTTTGGTGTATATTCATCAAATAGTTCTTTCTCAGGACTTTCTAATTTAGACATATCATGAGAATTCCCCCTTTTTAGGAGTTCGATTGCGGCTTTACTCAAAAGTTCTGATACTCTTCTTGAATGTGATAATGTATCCGGACTACTATCGTATGTCATATCAATAGAGAGGGCTTAAGATTATTTAGAAATTCAATTATATCATCAACCTGACTTGCAGAAGTTATCTGTATATCATTCAATATTGCTCTGTCTACTCTAAACGATATAGGGGATGCCTTCATATCTTCGTCCATATTATCTGATACATATCTTTTCCATCTAGATCCCCATGTGCATTGATTCAGAGTATCACTAGATTTATCATTAGATTCACTTTTATCCCTGAGCGTTTCTGGATTTATATAACTAAGTTCGATTTCCATTTTTTTATATTTTATATTTGTTTATTTAGCTACACTCTCAACAATTGCTTTAACCTTCTTTAAATCTGCCTTTCCTTTATATCGTTTATTAAAAGCACCTATTGTTTTTCCAATAATGACCTGTTGATTCATTGGTTTATCTGCACTGCTAATAACTTCTTTCATAAGATTTCTAGCAGCAACCTCCATTTCAAAAATAGTCATTTGCATAGGTAGGTATTTTTCAAGTTCGACCATTTCTGCATATTCCGCTAATGCTAGCTCTTGTCTTCCTCCTTCTTGGAATGCATCAAATGAATCCTGTCGCTGCTTTATAGACTTAACTATAACATTGAGCACTTCTTGTTCGGTCAATGTTTTATTTTCTTTTTTCTCTTCTTCAGTGATCTTTGCTTTCAATCCGCTTAGAGTAGATTTGAGTAATTTATCACCTGCTTTCATAGCGGCAATAAAATCCTTTTGTATTTGTTCTTTTAAAGTCATACCAATTATTATATTAATATTTTAAATCATTAATTCTATTTAAACAGCACTTTTTATATTTCAGTCCAGATCCACATAAGCATTTTTCATTTCTCCCAGCTTTTCTATATACATCAACCTCCTTTGAATCTGCTTCTCTTTTTGCAATTCTATCCTTTTGTATCTGTTCGTCTACCCTTTTTTGTCCGGCATCATGCTCAATGATTTTAACCTCTACCGTTGGTTCATTACCATAAGGATTAACTATATGATCTGAATCTGGTATTGGGTTTTGTATAGAGTCAAGAATCTTTCTAAACTCCACTCTTTGATCCTCCTTATATCTTTCTCTTTGCTCAAGAATCTTGTCTTCTGGGATAAGACCTAATTTCATTCCAGTTTCCATTGTGCTTCCGCAATTTTCACACAATTTTTCTCCGCCTTCTTCAGTTGATGTAAATAACTCCCAGTCTCCACATACAGGACACCAGAATCGATGTTTATAGATTGTTGTCATATATTTTATTTAGTCTCTTATTTTCATTATTGCAAACATTTCAATATCACAATCTAGTGGATTACCACTAGTATTGGGGTCTACTATTTGATGGAAAGTATAATTAGGATTGTTTTCCTCAAGAATTTTAATGATCTCTAAACTTCCATATTCATCATACCAAATTAATGGTCTTCCGTCTGAATTTTCTACAGGAACTCCTGTTGTTATATATTCTTTCATATTCATGGCCAAATCTTTAATTGGTTAAAATTCACTTGTTTGATCTTCTTTTAATGATATTTTGTCATAAAGATCTTTATGGATAACTATGCCATTTTCCAGTATAAGAGTAGAATTAGGCAACGAGAAATCTGTAATGAGTAGTGTATCCTCATTAACTACAACTTCCTTTCCAACAAGCATTCTTAGCTCGTTATCGCTTTCCTTAATTTCATCATAAGCTTTTTTCCCTATGGATATTGAAAGTGCCAATATTATGAGCAGAAGCCCTATAAATACAAGAAAAAATCCGATTATTCTTTTCATTATTCTTTATGTTTAATTAAAAATTTATTACTAATAGCTTTGAATGAAATGGACATGTCAGTAGATCTTACTACCAATCCTTCCCTTTCTACTTCTTTATGTAACTGTGACTTTCCTTCTGCAAATAAAAGCATTTCGTCTACAGTTTTAGGTAGTTGAAAATCATTATCAGGAATTGGTACACTTTGAAGTCCCATCGAATCTAAAGCAGCTAGAAATTCTCCTTTACTTCTGTTCTTAAATAAATCTATGTCAAACATATTGAAGAATCTGATAGTTTGGCCTTTAAGTCTATATTTATTTCCCTGTATTCCTTCACCTATGATTTCCCCTTGTAATGCAAAATTACCGCCCATCTCCATCATTTTGCTTTCTAGATCAAGCTCTCTTGCAATTTTCCAGTAGGTATTCTCTTTCACCGGTCTTTCTATTCCATCTTTGCCTACAACTGTTGTTCCGTCTACAAAAACACCAGGACGCTTTAATTCTAGATTACGTGAACATACACCAAACACACCATCTCTTATGAAATATGTTGATGATGTACCGTCCAATTTTTCTCCAATATAGAAGTGTAGATCTGCTCTTTCTACCCATTCTAAATATTCTTTAACAAGATTTTGTATTCTTTCCTCATCAGTCTTTTGAATGAATCCAGGAAAGTTTCCCTCTACTGTTCCTGCTAATTGTGCAGGGATAGGAGGCTCAAATTTCTGAATACCAAGAAGAGCTGTTACATCAGTACCTTCTGGGTATAAATTAGGATGCTTAAAATCATAGTCACTTTTGTCACTATTAAGCCTTACGATAACATTAATTGCATCACCCAATGGAATAATTAAACCTTGGGAAATTTGGCCTCTAAGTTTTATAGTCTTCAATCTAAACCCTTCTTCGTCTCCCATTCTTTTAAATGAGCTCTTTCGAAGAAACTCGAATTCAGGTTCTACTGGAAGATATGAGTCAACCTCACAATAAACAACGAGGTCACCTATTTGATGGTTCACGTCCTTTCCTGCTATAACCTTCCATCCATCGATAGTTACAAGCTCAATCATATCAGCATTCTCAATTGGCTGAATATCTTTAATTTCCCTAATCGTCGCTAGTTTTCTCATCTTCTTTAGTTTTAGTAATTTTATGTAATTTTTCCCATGCTCTATTAGTCTCGTTATGGTTATGTTCACCACTCATTAGAGCTGAGCAAAAACCATTATGTTCTTTCGCATACATATTAAACATCGTCTTATTATATTTCATTGAATGTACAATATTAGCAATTCTATCTGCTATTTTTACTACAACCGCCTTCCAATTGTTTCGTATCTTTGGATATGTTTTTCTCTTTCTCTCGTCTCTGTTTCTTCCAACCTCATCAGTGACTGCAAAAACTATCTCTGCAACTTCTAAACCAAACGCTTTTTTAATATCGTTATATGTCAGATCTCCATCCTCTAAACAATCATGCAGAATTCCTGCAATTACTATTGTTTCATCATATCCTAATTCCTCCAGTATATAAGCAACCTGCTTTACGTGATAAATATATGGATAAATATCATATGTTTGGTTAGCATGAACTCTCTCTGCAACTAATAACGCTCTTTCTTTATTATTCATTTTTATATTTTTTTAGCTGCTTCATTGCCTTTTCACTATCAGTAAAATGTAAAGCTATGAAACTTTTTGTTTTATAATCCCATCCGTCCCATATTTGATCAGAATCTCTATATACTATGTTTAGGTCTTTAGGATCCTTCTTCTCCATAGAGCATATTTTCTTTACTATTTTCTCTATTGAGTTGGTAACGCTCATGTTTCCAAAATCTTCATCTATAATATAAAGATCATTTCCGTCAAGTTTATATGTATAATCTGGTTCAAACATCTCAAACTTTTAAAGTTCTCCTAAGAGTATCATTTCCTTATCCCATGCTCCTAATATTTGCCAATAGAATCCAAATGGACTTTGTACTAGCAAAATTGGATCTCTTTTTTCATATGCTTTTTTAAATTTATCAGGTTCAGCTATTACATAGAAAATAGGATTTTTACCACATATTTTATTGACTTCATCAGTATACCCTTTCATTATATTTATAGCTTCATCCGGAAACTCTGGAATGAATATATCGGATGTCTTCATGACAAGGTCATATTTAGATAAAAGTGAATCTATTTTTTGATCTGTAGTATTTTGGAATCCATCAAAATATTCCTTGGAGTCAATATATTTTTTTCTGTTGGTCAATCTCTCAATTAAAGCAGATATTTCTCTTTTTGAATAATCTTGTACTATCAGGCCTTTTTTAATTTCAAGAATAGATAATTTATCGTCTAGATTGGATAATGTCCATGGAGTTGGAACGGTTTCGAGCTGGTCGAGTACATCTATAGGCTTTATTGCAATCTTTGTCTTAGGTACTGTATTTTTTAGCACTTCTGGATTGGATTCCATAACTTCACCACTAACTGGATCTATACGTTGTGTTGTGGTCTCTCCATCAACTATGTTTATCCTGGAAGCAGGAATTACAAAATTGTTACGGGGAACGTCATTTCCTGAATATAGAGATCCATAATTCTTAAAATCAAAAAGATAATTTTCTCCTAATTCACCAGAAGCTCCCATTGCATATTCATTATATTTACTAGCTTTATCTAAAATGCTAAGATCTTCTATTTTAAATCCTGTTAATAAGGAAAAAATCCAAGATTTTAATTTACCTAATTTATTGAGTTTTTCTTTCTTCATAATTTTTCATCTTTAAATAAATTTATTGCAAGAACCATAAAGAATAATCCAAAAAAACCTGTGATTAAAAATCTATATATTTCCACCCGACTACCAAATGTAAAAGTCGATTCTGTATATGCACCAAGCATAAAAAAAGCCAGTATGGAGAAAAAAAGATAAAAGTATTTTTTCATATCATAATTATTTGATTGTCATCTTTAAAAATCCTTAGTAATGTTCCTTGTCCATCAATGTAATTAAATACATATCCTCTGTAAATCATAGAGGTTCTGCCGAAATTAGCATCAAAATCATCAAGAATCTCTTCGTATTCTTCACCATATTCATCAGCTACTGTAAATAATAACATCGTTAGGTTTGTTGGATGTGGTTCATGACCACTATCTAAAAACCTATTAATATATTCTTCTGTATAGACACTGATGATTCTATTAATTAATGAATCTAATTCATTGTCATTTAGAGTTTCTATATAATCATGAGCTTTTTTAGCACGTTCATATTTTACCTCTATCTTTTTTGAAATGTCTGTAAAAAATTCTTTACCTTTCTCTGACTTGCACCAATCGCAAAATTCAGGTAGATTATCAAGAGCTGCCATATTAGAGCTATTTTTTTGATGTTAATTTTCTATCATATAAATTTACAGGGACTTCCAAAATAGCATATGTTTTTATGATCCTGCTTTTTACGGAATATAGCTTATTAATAAACTCTCTTTGTCCTAATACCATTATAACTGGTTTTGACTCAGGTGAGAGTGAATCTATATCCCATATATAAACTAACCATGGTGTAATATTCCAATCACTATTTAGATATAAGGTATCCATTTCTGTAGTATGGAAAGAGTTCTCTGATGTTTGCTCGTATGTAGCTTGATTCTGACCGTATATAAAAAGGGGAAAGAAAGCAAGTATAAATATAATATTTTTCATCTGAATGATTTTATACGATTAAGAGAAAGATGGAGAGAACATATCCCTCCATCTTTTAGTTATTTAATTTTACTTAGCAGTTGTTGTATTTAACATGCTTTTAGCTAGGTCTGCTCCTATTAAGGTTTCCATTAGATTTCCTCCTGACTTAGAACCTTGACTTCCACCTTCAATATAGATTTGAGGCCAATTTGATTTTGCAATCTCAGCAGCAACACCAATTGCTGTTTCCTTATCAATTCTTGCTCTTTCTTGTGGAGTAAGTCCTGCACTAACTAGTTTTGCATTTTGGTATGAATCTGCATCTGCTTTTACCTTTACTGCTGCAGATTTTAGCTTTTCTGTTTCTAGTGCGATTGTTGCTAATTGTCTATTAGATTCCTCTTGTTTAACCTTTGTCTCAATGGCGATAAGAACCTTAACCTGCTCTCTTTCCTGTGTAGCACGTTCTTGTGATTTATCCCTTTCCCCTTCTGCTACGATCTTTTGTTGAGAGATCTTAGCAACTTCAACTGCTTCCATTTCGATTCTTTTTTGAGATGCAAGGTCTCTTTGTTTTTCAAGTCGCTTTTGAAAAGCTTCCTCTAGCATTACCTGATCTACAATTACCTGAGATACTATAACATGATTTTTTGTTATATCGTGTTCTAGACGTATCTGCTTACCATTTTTATCGGTTCTTATTTCAACCTCATATCTGGTATTAATCTCCCTAATCTGTCTGGACTCGTCTTGTACTCCCATACTAGCATCTAAATATAAGGTATCAAAGTACTCTTTTTTCTGTACGGAGAAACCCCCATTTTTTAATTGATCATCTAAGGTTTGTCTAAAATCCGATGCAGATCCTGAGATATAGTCTTGTGCGGCAAACATATAACCTGTGTTTATTACTTGTTCCTTTACTGTTGGAACTAAAGTATTTCGTACAAGATTTGCAGGCTGCCTAAATTCTTCAGCTAATCTTATAAAACTTGGTGCGTCCTCCGGCAATTGCATACGAACAGAAACACGGCATACAGCTTTTACCTGATCTATAAACCTGATTGGAATACCTCCTTGTATAACGCCTTCAATACCCTCCTCATCTTCTCCTTCGAGAACTACCTTTATATCAACATATTTTTCCCATTCTTGAATTCTAGTAAATGGCATAATCCCATGATAACCTGAATTAAAAATTGCGGATTTAGTACCGACTGGGCTGACTAAATAATATTGATAGCCTGGTCTTGCATACATAAAAAATTGTGGAAGGATCATAACGAAAAGTCCAATACCTATTAATAGATATCGTGCTTTAGCAGATTTCCACATAGTTAAAATCATTGGATGTGCAGCAAGTACTTGAGTATCTCCCCAGTGATCTTTTTTGGTTATTGATTCAGTTCTAAAGCTAGAATGTAAGAACATTAAAGCGATTCCAAAAGCGAATGCAAGGAAACCAATAAACCCGATAAAAAACATTAACATAATTTAAAAATTTAAGTGTTAGTAAATAATAAAATATCAATTTAAAATAAGAACGTAAGAATACGTATTAAATTCGATGTAAAAAAATGAAATTCGATTTTTAATAAAAATTTAATTACTAGACCTCTTCAAGAGAAGCCCCAATAATCCTTATTTCTATAATGATGAAAAGTAGTCTCCCTATAATGCTCGTTAATAACCACCAATTAAGTGGATTGAAATCCCATGCTATAACAGATCCAATTATATAAAGGATTAGGTTTAAAAAGATTAAATATTTTATAAATGTAAACATAAACTAATTTTTAACATATTCTTGAAGTTCCTCCCATGATGGTTGTTTCCCACTTTCAACAAAAAATTCAAAACCTTCGTATATTTCTTCCTGAGAGGATAAATAATCTGGGTCACTTCTATCTAAATATAACAATACTGGTTTACCCTCAACCATATGTAAATAACCAGAATCAAACTTATCACCATCAGAAATAAAATCATTTACTGATGAAGAATAACTAAAAGCGAATTCAGAATCAGAAAAATCCATGATAAGCTTTTTATTTGCATTAGCCCAGTCTTTAACAAAGTTACCAGAGTCAAAGACAAACTCTCTTTTTTTAGTTTTTAGTATAACAGATTTATACGAATCCTGATTTACCTCGTCATAATCAATTCTTATTATCGCCATGTTCTTTATATTTTTTAAATGAATAATCAATACATATCCAGGTTATTATAGGAAATAATAAACCTGATATCAAATAATACCACCAAGGATGTTCATTCATTAGAAATATGGCTAAACTAAAAATAGCGCCAATTAATAAAATAAATAATACCTTCATTGATTTAAGTTCGCTCATATAATCTATAATTGAATTCTTTTATAATCGATGAGAAGTTTCTCCTTCTCAAGTTCAAAAGCAGCTAAATCACTACTTATTTTCTCGTATTTGGCTTCCTTATTCCATAAATCTATAGTAAATTTACCTGCATGGCTTTCGACATTTAAGAATGAGTCTGAATTTAACCCAAACTTTGGAGTAATATCAAAATCTGTTAATTTATAGTCTATTTCATAATAGAGTCCGAAATTTTTTTGCCATAAAATAGAATGAACATCAAGATAGTTCTTGAAATAATTAACGAGTTCTTTATTATCGATCAATGTTCGTAGATGTTGTGTACTTTGAATATTGGAGGCGAGCATAGAATCTATAGCAGCATTTAAATTTCCCCAAGAAACAGTGATATTTTTGACTTCTGAAATCACCGGGTTAATCCAAGCATGTGGTAGGAAGCTTCGTATAGCATGAGGACCAGAATCCCAATTATTATAACATTTACGCTCTAGCTCATATTTATTCAAAACAGTAGAATCACCTATTTTTAGATGACAACCAGAAGCTTTCATTTCTTTCTCGATACCTTCAGCATATTCAAGTAAAACTGATCTGCATTCTTCTGAAGTTTCGATCCAACTTGTACGTAAAACTTTTATTCTGTCTTCCTCTATTTTCTTCTCAGAATCTTCTCTCTCTTTGATCCTCTTTGCACTTTTGATAATAAATTTTTCTATAATTTTCATACTAGTTTATTTAATTACCATACAAAAGTAGAGATAAGAAGCGTAAGAAAAAAACGAATCAGTAAAAATATATTATATTAGTTGAACTAGAGATTTGCTTCAATATCCCATTGGATTCTTTCAAGCGGGGTTTCATCTCCACCTGCTTCCTTTATTTTTTTTGCTACGTATGCAATTAGTCCGTTCTCATTTTCAGCATTCAGAGCCATTTCAAGTCCGAAATCAGATGGCATATCATCACCTTCAAACCATGATACTGAATCTATCCATTCTTTATATTTTTCTTCGTTCCAGTTAACTACTCCACTAGTAAATTCTTCAAACATATGTAAATTTTCCATGTATTTCGATTTTTATTTTATATTAAGGACCTGTTAACATTTCTGTTTGCAACTCCACCTACCCCAGGGATTGATGAGAATACTGAATATACACTCTTTATTGTGCTATCCCATGGATATTGTGAATTCTCATTAAACCTCTTCATCGGAGATACTGAAACTAATTCAATCTCATTATCAAGTTTCTTTGCTAATCTACATCTAACCTTTCCACAGCCATGTTCTGGGTGATTCACATTAATATATACAACACCATTTCCATTTTTATTCCATCTTGGTTCAGTGACATCCGTCTCGTTACCATTAAACTCCAGGAAAAAGTTCTTTAATTCTTCAGCTATATTCATATATTCTTGTTAATAATTTTTTGTAATTCTTTTTCGCTAGTAAATCCGATAAATCTGAATATTTCTTGATCCTTATTCACGATAATCAATGTAGGTATGCTCTTTATCTCAAAGCGGGAAACTAGTCCACTTGATTCATCCACATTAATCTTCATTATTTTTACTGTAGGATTTTTTTCAGCTATTCTATCAAGTTCAGGAGCAACCATTTTACATGGTGCACACCAGGGAGCCCAAAAGTCTATTATTACGAGGCCATTGCCTATTTCTTTCACAAATTCTAATAAGTCCATCTTTTAAATTTATTTATTCTTATATAACTTTAGTATAAATATATTTCGTCAACCTATGATTGTTTGCACCATATCTGGTGTTTTTTGATAGATTAGTTGCGGATCAGGAGACATTATAACGGAAATACCATCGGATAGCGAATGCAGATCATGAACGTATTTCTTTATTTCATCTCTGAGCCCTTCTTTAAAAGAGTATTTATTAATTATATCATCTATAATGGAATCGAGCATGCTCTCTGATTGCTCGAAATTATGGAAGAGAGAATATTTTTCATATTTTCTTATAAAATCCCTAATTAGTGCTTTATGATCTTTGGTAAGTACTAAATTGTCAGGAAACGCATCAAATTCTAAAAGCTCTTTCATATCTTTATATATCAGCATAAATACCTTTTTTATTTATAACGATATATAAACAATAACATATAAACTTAAAAGAAATGGCTAACAAAATTAACGAAGAAGCTGAAGAGAATCAATTAGATGACAATATTGACTATTCTGTAGATGGTATAGAAGCTGAAGCACAAGCTGATGTTACTGAATTTGCAGACAATAATGAAACTACACCGGGAGCAGACTCTCCTGCTGAGGAAACAGTAATTGATAATACAGCTGAAGAAACAATAGTTGATGACACAGCTACTCAAAAAACTACAAACGTTTCAGTAGAAGAACCTATACAACAAGCTCCGCCAGAGTCTTTCAAGGTTATGAAGTTTGAGGACTTTATTAAAAGTTCTGATGAATAGCTTATTTATCAGAAGCTCTTCCTAGGTCTCTACTGATTAGACCACCAACGTAATGTGATATTGACACAGGAGGCTCTCCTTTAGCGAGAGCTTTCTTAGATATCTTTTTGCTTAGTTCTTCTAAGTCTTCTGCAGATAACAATACTTGTATCTTTTCTGTTTTTCCTTTTCCTGACATTTTATTATTTCTTTGTTTTTTTCATTAATGCTTTTATTCCCGCATGTGAATCTCCTCTAGCATCCTGTGGTGTGAAATCAGGGTCGAATCTTTCCGTAGCTATGAAGATATCGTTCGGATTTACTTGTAAATTTAATTGCTTCATGATTTTTCTATTTATAAGTAATGGTGCAGCTTTTCTTTCCCTTCCCACTATAGAAACCTCAATATCTTTGAGCTTAATTCCAATAAACTTCATGTCCATCAAAACAACGAATCTATCTTCTTTTATCTTGCTATTATTGGCACCGGCAAAAACTTCTAATTCGCCCACAATTTTTTTCGAGAACTTTATGTGTCCAATCGACCAATGTAGTATTCCGTTTTTTTCCTCTATCTTATCTGCATGTAGAGAACATGTTGTTCCACCATTTCCTGTATCAAATAATGCTACGACATCACCAAGTCCTTCAACATGCATTGTTTCCATGTAACCGACCTCAGTAGGAGAATATTTCCAATTATCCTTATCTGTTATAAATTTTATTACCTTATCTACTATGGGTGATCCTAAAACTTTAGATATTCCCTCTGTTCCTGGTGATGAATTAACTTCAAGGATATATGGTTTTTTGGTTTTTTTATCTATCATTATATCAACACCTGCCCATATACAACCTACTGTATTTGCAGCTTTATATACAAGTTCTTCAAGTTCTTTGGTTATTGTTAGTTTACTTACACTTCCACCTAGCGAATAATTAGTTCTGAATCCTTTATCTGAGGCTCCTCTTCTCATGGATCCTATTATAGTAAAATTATTCTCGTTGAATCTACTAGAAAACTTATTTATGAGAATGTGTATTCTATAATCAGAAGAAGCATCTATTTTTTCCTGTATTAAAACTTCACCTTCTGGATCTAGCTTTTTGATAGTCTGATATACAGATTTTAGAGAATCGTACGAATCAACAATAGAAACACCAATTCCCTTTGATCCTTTTAACAACTTCATAACTAATGGGAATTCACCACCTATTGCAGCCAATCCTCTATCTATATCATCTTCATTTGTAAGTAAAGATGTTCTAGGGGTTGGTAATCCAGCTTTTTCCAGATATTGTCCCGTTACAAATTTATCTTCGCATACCTCTATGGACTTAAGACTGTTTATAATGAAATATCCTGCATCCTCTAATTGTTGTGCGATATCCCGGCTTTGTGTACTTTTTAATACCCCGCTTCTTATAAGAATAGCAGTCTTATCTTGACTAATCCTTATCTTCTTATTTCCAATAACTACTATATGCCCGCCGTCAACAGATTCAAGATATGCTTCTGGAGTATTTATAGTATGGAATTTTATATTTTTTTTGCTGCATTCACTTTCGAATGAGCTACTAGTATCATTTGAATCACCTCCGATAAACATAGCAATTTCAATAACACTGCTATTTTTCTCCTCGTTCAAGAAAGACCAGAAATCCAATATTTTTCTAGGCATAAAAGTCGTTTGATTTATTTAGTCTATATATCCAGTAAAATCTTATTAATTGAGATCAGATATTTAGAATATATTGGATCTCAACTGCTTCTTTAATTTTAGAAAGTTCGAGACATTTTTCAAATTCATCTTCTAGTTCAAAAAAGTCTATTAATTCTTGTACTCTTTCATATTTAAAATTTAAAGAAAATGTACGATCTCTCAAGAAAAATACTCTATGCTTTATTAGTCCTTCATAGGTTTCAAACATAAATTTTCTATATTCTTCAAAGCCTTCATCTAAAACATCATCGTAATCCATATTAAGCTCTTATTATAGCATATTAAATCTTATTTTGAATAAGGTTATCACTCTTTTTATCTAGATCCTCCATATACTTAATAGAGTCAAAAGAGCCAAAAAGTGCATCAGGATTATATAAATATATTCTTAGAAATTCAACATCGGAATTCATATTTTTCCTGATTTCCTTTAGATCATCGAGTTCTGGTAATCTTCTCTTATTAAATCCCATATTAAAATAATGTATTTAACATAAACAGATTTGGACTTATTGGGTTATGTCCCATAACTACTATGAATCTATTTATTGGGTCTAGAATAGTTTTTGTAAATTGTAGATCAAAATCTATAGGTGGTGCAAATTCATAAGGTAAATTTCCCTGCGCATAACCAAAGACATTATTCTCAGCAGGGTGTTTTGTCTTTACAAAATAGAATCTTATTTTTTCTCCACTGCCTATTAATGGATATTTATCTTTATATTTAGTCGAGTTTAAGATAAAATTATGATAACCAGAAGCCCTCACATGTATAGGACAGCCCTTTGCAATCTCAAACGCAGTTGTGTCATTTATTATGAATTTCTCATAATTATTTATATTTACTGCTACTGCTATATTCTCTGGTTCCTGAGCCTTGAAATCTCTCTTTATCGTTTTTAACTCCTGTATAAATCCTCTCATTTGAAAATCTGCTCCTGCAGAGAAAATATATTTAGTAAGAAATAATAGTTTTTCACGTACAAAAGACGGTGTTCCTCCTTTAATCATTTCAACTCCAGTGGTCTTTAGTGCAGTTAATGGATCACTATGCACACCATCAGAATATACTATATTTACAACATATTTTTTCTTACCAAGAAAAATTCCATTTATAGATAGTGTTTCAAGTTCAAAATCCTGGTAGTTATCTGTATTCCATTTTTTAGCATAAATATCAAAACATTTTTTAAGATATCCTTTTAACCTCAATTCATTAATTTTTAGAACCAGATCTTTTGGATCACCCTCCCAATCACACGAATTAACAACCTCCTGGAACGAAACATAATTACTGTCAGTATCACCATAAACAACCATCGGTGATTTTACCTTTCTTACCTCCTTTAAACCAAGTTTTTCGTGCAGTTCTTTATCAACATGCCAAAACTCATGAAAATATTTATGTAACAGCTTCTCTGAATGCTTTATGAGATCCTGACCTTGTAATGTAACTGCTTCTGCAACTTCTGGATTGAAGCAGACAAACCAGTTATTACCTACCGCTCCATAGATTGAGTTCATAGTTAGCTTTATCGCTTGTTCCTCATTCTTTAACTCATTTTTAATAGAGGTTAATCTAGCTATTTTTTCTTTTAGGAGTTCTTTGTCATTCATACTATTCTTCTATTATTCCAATTGCAGTAGATGAGTCACTCTGCTCAGAGAAAAATATTATACGATTTTCATGAACGTAACATGCACATGATTCACTATCTACATAATTTAGGTGTGATTTATAAATTGATACACTAGAAGGTCCAGTGGTTAATATTTCAGTATTTCCTATATTAAGATTATAATCAAAAGAATCACCAGAAATACTAACCTTTTCTTTATCTATTCTAAATACAAGAAGCTCATTCTTATTGGCTTCAAGGCCGATTAATGAGACTACAGAACTAAAATCGGAATTGTATATTTTAAAGTTGGCAATTGCATCCTCTTTAGAATGTACTATGCTTAATACCTTATCTTCAACATATGATAATAGGATTAGATCCGCGCATTTAATTCTAATTTTTAACGAGTTTGATGTAATATTAAGTTCAGATGTAACATTTTCACCGTCGATTTCTTGTATATTAAGTTCTAGAAATATATCTTCCTCTGCACGAAAATGTTTAAAACATTCTATTAATTTGGATACATCCATTAATCCTATTTTTATACGGCCACCCTTGATATCTTCCCAACCTTCGATAGGATCGAAAATATGAGCTACGTCTATCGAAGCATATTTCATAACGGATTTATCAGGTGTATGTACTTTACAAAAAAACTTATCTTCAGTAAGCTCTAGTAAAATGCTTCTATCCACAACTTTCAACTTCTTAAGGAAAGTCATTAAATTATCGGTACTTGTTACTCTTATTTTCATCTATATTTTAGTTTTATTCTTATTTGTATCATATAAGCTCTGATTGTTTTCGACTAAATTACTATTTACTCTAAAAAATCATCATCACCTTCGTCAGATTCATCAAATTCATCCTCCTTGATGTCGAAAACTTCTATATCAGAGTCTACTATTAATGGTTTATCTGAGATTGATCTAGGAATTAAAGAAACAGATCTAATTTTCTTGATGGTAGATGCCAATTTCTTAACAACGCCCTCTTGCTTTTTAATCTCTTTATTTTTTGCTATGATATTTTTCTTAGTTTCGTTAATAAGTGCTTTAGTTTCCTGGATATGTTCACCTGATAATTTAACGATCTCGATTTTAGATAGCTTCTGAGAAATCCATACTTTGAAAGTCCCAAGAAATTTAACAATCTCTGAATTTTTTCTTTTTTTCTCACTCATGAAAATAAGGAATTTCAATTTAGCTTCTAAAAAATCTAAATCCATATTAAGGTTGAGAGAATCCTTAACGAGCCTTCCGAGTCGAACATTTTCTAGATGAATTTTAAATGAATCTAAATATTCCTTAATTGAGTCAAATTGTGCAACTACACCATCCTTTATAAAAACTATGTCCTCTTTAACTACTATCTGTGTCTGTTTTTTTATCAGTTTTACTGCATTTTTAAAATCTGTATTATCTAACTTTCGTAGGGATATTGAGATATCACATTTGCTCTGAGATTGATTAGTTATAAATGAATCATATTCGTATGCGTCCAATTTACTAATAAGTTTTTTCATGAATGACTCGAATTTCATTACTGGTGGGAGATCGAATATTCTAATCGTTTTCTTCTTATCGTCAACTGTAAACCCACTCTCCATTAGCCATATATTATCCTGTTGAGAGTCATATTTATAAATTTTACCAACGAAATCCTTAAAATATGGTTTCATTAATTTATTTTTACCATCAAGATATTCCAAAATATCTTCCATTTTCCTTGGCAGTATATTAGTCCTATAACCGACTGCAATACCTATTATATGAGTAAATAAGCCTATAGGAACCTCAAGATGTAAAAAATTGTGTCCGCCCTCTTCATTCTTCTCATTTAGATCTGCGTGCTTGAATACAATATCCTTGACTACAGGGTTTATCTTTACCTCTGTATATCTTGGTGCAGATGGATTTGGATTTATGGGAGAACCAAAAAATCCATCGCCATCAAGAATCCTATGAGAGCATCCGAACGGTCTTGCTAGTTTTGAAATTGCTCCTGCTAAAGATGAGTCACCATGATGGTATAAGCCCGTTCTAATAACCTCCCCGACGAGTCCAAGTGTTTTATGGAATGTTTTCGGGCTATTTTCTAGGATTATCCGCTGAACTGGAGTTAGGGAATCATAGAAATTTGGGATTCCTCTGGATTGTAAAACATAAAAAGCATATTCTCTATACTTTTTATTGATTTGGTCTGTAATACTTAAAGTTTGATTCACAAATAATATTTTATCTATAGTTTATATAGCAATCAATATTTAAATGTTTCTCAGTTTGTATTATTTAGGAAGGTCTTTTGCTTCTATTAGTGCAAGTTTTATCTTTGATTGTCTCGCTGCTGATAATTTATTAATTACTGATCTTAATCCACTAGATCTCTTAAAAACAAGGCATCCCGCAGAATAAGAGTCAATAGTTGGTGTTGAATCATACTTTTTTCCCCTATGTACATTTATACCGAAATACCCGTTACTTTCTGCACCTGGTGAGAAAGTTTTATATGTACACTTTATTGGATCATCTATCGGCTGGAATCTATTAATATTAACTGAGCCGTCTTGTATTAAAGCTTTATATCCTTTATGAATACCAACCTTATACTTATATAGGCCCGGCTGTAAAATGGCTAATCCTTTTGGGTTTATACTATCAGCTGCACCAGATGCTACGTACCAATTTCTGAAGGGCCTCGCTAAATAAAATACACCAGGAACGGTGGTACCTTGAAAGGTGAAAATCTTTTTATCCTTCTTAGGAGACATCAGTATAAATAGATCTATAAAATGGTTTAATGATTTTTGCTTCTGTTCTAATGTATTCCTAATTGCAACAAAATTGTATGAATCCCATTCCATCTCCTTTGCATATCCCCTTTCCTCGAGCGCTTTATATAATGAATCCCATGTAATATCCTCTTTGTGCTTAAATGTATATTCTGCACTTTGTGGTAATAGCTTATAATCGGGTTTAATTACAGCTTTTTCATCTTTAGATAATTCCTCCAAAGACTTTATATTAGCATCAACGGTTTTTTCATCTCCATTTCTTGCTATCAAAGCTTCTATTTCCTCAACAGTACTTGGTGAATCTGAAAAAACTATTCCAAAACCTGCCATTGTCTTCATTAGCTCAGGATCTCTAAGAACTGTTGTTTCTAGATCCTGTCCCATTTTTGTTGCCAAAAATAAATCTATGGCCTTAATATTTTTAAAACTGGTTTCCGATTTATCTGAATTCGCAGGATTTACAGATATATTATCAGAGGACTTAGAATTTTTGACAGCAACTGCTTGTGATAGCACTTTATTAATGAATTCTGGTACTATTTTAGCTCCACTATTTTCGTTTATATTCTTATCCTGGAAATTTTTAAAATTAAGTATACTCATAAAATAATTATTTTCCCTATATTTATCTAAATTCTGTTACTGTTTCTGTCACCTGATAGAAAATAAATAATTAGTGAATTTATAATTACTGAGATTCCACTATTTAGAAATCCATATGTTACTACCGTTAATACATATAAAAGAATAGTACTATTTATAGTTATGATATGAAATAGCGAAATTGGATCTATTATTATTTTTTGAATAGCAAGTATACCAAGAAAAAAACCGATCCAAAAACCACTACATTGCATGCAGGTAAGTAGTTTTGATAATATGGGTACTTTTACCTGTGTGTATATTCGTAAGCTATCAAATATACTACCATTTACAAGAATAGAAGTTATTGACCAACCTAAAATAAAAAATAAAATAAGTTCCTTCATTAAAATAAACTTTTATATTCATCTAAAAACTTATGCTGTTCTTCATTAAGATCTTTTGGAATGGTTACATTAACTTTCACTAATATATCTCCTCTAAACGAATTTCCAAATTCAGGTATACCCTTTCCACCCAACCTGAATATCATGCCCGATTGGGTTCCTTTTGGAATTGAAATTTTATAATCTCCACCTGTTGATATATTAGGAATTTTTATCTCAGTACCTAGACATGCAGCAGGAAACGTTATGTGCTTCTCGCAGATTAGATTTATTCCATCTCTTTTATAGAAATCGTGCTTTCTATCATATACGCTTACTAGTAGATCACCAGGGTCTGATGGCGATTTAGCCATATCTCCTTTTCCAGGAATTGTAAAATTTATGCCAAATACAGAACCTTTTGGGATCGAAATTTCTACTGTGTCGAGTTCTCTTGTAACACCGGATCCCCCACATACGGTGCATGGGATTTTAATTATACTTCCTTCACCTAAACAGTCAGAACAAATATCATCCAAAGCCATTTGACCGAAATTAGTATTAACCAATCGTCTTCGTACACCCAAACCCCCACACGAAGAGCACGTTTCTACTTCTCCGTTGTATGCTCCTGTACCAGAACATGCTGAACATTGTATTCGTCTGTATAGATTAGCTTTTTTGGTAATCCCGTTTATTACTTCTTCTAACGATATCTCAACCCTTACCTGTATATTCTTACCCCTTTTAATTAGATCTTTCTCTCTAAAATTTGTAAAACCACTCCCGCTCCCTCTAAAAGGGCCATAATTGTCGAATATGTCAGGTGTATCATATTTTCTTTTTTTATCTGGATTGTTTAAAACCTGATATGCTTCTGAAATCTCTTTGAATTTCTCCTCGGATGCAGGATCGTTATTGTTTTTATCTGGATGATACTTAACAGCAAGTTTTCTGTATGCTTTTTTAATCTCTACCTGAGTTGCATTCTTATCTACACCTAGAGTTTTATAGTGGTCTTTATTCATAAATACCTATTTAAGGGATTCAACCCATTCAGCCATAACTTCATTACCTCTTTTATCTGTTGGTAAATTATGCCATTTAATCTTTAATGATTCTTTAAGTTCGACAGCTTCCGCGCAAATCTCATATTTTTCAGTAGACTCCCAGTATGCTATAATTTGATTACAGAAATTATCTATATGAACCTCCTCTGGGAATATACTAACAAAATCATCACTTTGCTTTCTCAGTGCATTAAGTAATATATCCTGAACTGCTCTATCTATATGCTTCTGGATTATATTTAACTGTGGATGATCTGGCTCATCGAAATTATACATACTTTCTAATTTACTCATTATCTTCCTTTCCTAAAATAGTACAAATTAAATTGAATTTATCAGGATCCAAGAGATCTTTATATGTAAGTGATAATCTTTCTAATACTGATTCTACCCTATCATTTTCAAAATTCTCTAAAAGAACCGATTTCTTTATATTTATCATAATTTCGTTATCAAGCTTATATTGAACCTTAGAATCATTATCTAAATTCAATATATGTTTCTCGAATTCTTCGAAACGCTCTATATCTTTGCTTAAATCATTCATATATCTAACTTAATTTCATGATAGAATCTAGCATCTCCTGGCATTGTTGCTAAGCCACCCCCTCTAGAATCAATCCATTTTATATCTCCTGCGAACAAAACTCCTATAGGATTTGGTAGATCTATATCATATAAAACTCTCTTAACAATACCATTTCCATATTTCTTGCTAACAACAAGATCGCCGCTTTGTATTTTTATATTACTCAAACTTTTCTGTATTTTTTATAGAAAATAATGGTTATGTTTCAACTAATTAAAAGACGATAGCCAAATTTTTCTTAATTCTGATGATTTTCCGAATGCCATTTCTAGCATTTTTGAAGACTTACGATCTGTTACTATATTTGTCATTTTACGGTTTTTCATAACAAAATCCCAGTCGTCTAGCGATAAAGACCCAAGTCCCTTTAAATATCTAATATTACCCAATTTCTTTCCTTTGGCTGATTTTTTAAATTCATCAAGTGAATAAAAATACATCTTTGACCTATCACCGGCAGAAACTAATGGAGTTTCAAGAAAGTATAGTTTTTTAGCTTGTACTATCCATTTGAACCATTTATAAAATAGATTTATTAATAACGATGCTATATGGGATCCATCTGGATCTTGGTCTGTTGCGATAACTATATTTTCATACGGGCATTTCAAATCAGGCTTTTCTGGATCTAGGTTTAATATCTGCATTAGCTCCAGAATTTCTTTATTATCAGCAAGATCTGATAGATTTCTAGCATTCTTAATTTTTCCTTTCAGTGCATATACTCCATCTCTAGCAGGATTTCTCTTCTGCAAAATAGATCCCATCGCACTTAAACCCTCAACTATAAAAAGATTCTCTGCTATTCTAGAAGTTGGTGGAAAATATTTTTTCGAATACTTTATATCTATGTTTTTTTTCTCCTTCCTGATCTTCTTAAGACTTGATTCCTTCTTTCTAATCTCAACAGCCTTCTTAATCTGCTTAAATAATCCAGTTGAATAGAATTTTTTCAGATGTGGCATAAAATGGGTCAATATAATATTTTCAATCTCTTCTCTTTTTGAAACGAACCTTGTCTTATTCTGATCAGCAAATTTAACCTTTCCTGCTGGAAGATTTAAAATAAGACAAAAATCATAAAAATGGTGAGCCAATGAATCCTCTAAGATTCCATTTATCTGATCCATGATAATCTTTTGATGAATCCCCGTACACATTGCAGAATTTACAAAAGATAAAGAACCAGAATCATCATTTTTCTCCCATATTAATATTTCACCAATTTTTGTTTTATAAGAGAGTTGTTCAAGGATAGAAGTTTCTATTGGAATAATATCGCCATCCCATATTAATTTAATCTTTATGTCCTTTGTATTTTCTTCTGTTTCTAAGACCCTTTTCTTTAGAACAATTAGAGATGTTATTACATCTTTGCTCCATCTGCATTTATCAAATAGCTTAACGAGGGGGATGAAAGTTATTGCAGTACCCATTTTTTTATTGCCTCTATTAAGAACCTTGGGCTTTGTTGGTTTAAAATTTATCCATTCCTGATAATAATATTCGGTTGGATTTATAGTCTCTACCGAGAAAAAGCTCGACATAGCATTAACTAAGCTTACTCCCATTCCGTTTGTTCCGACAAGAGATTCTATTGTATCGTCATTTTCAAAATTAGATCCTGCACGTAAAAGTGTTAAAGCACTTGCAACGTTAGTTAATCCACTTTTCTTATTTATCTTAGAGGCATCCATAAAACCTTCACCAGAGTCAAGTATTTTAATCTTATTGTCTTTAGATTCAACCTCAATTGTAATGGTAGTCATCTTCTTCTTCATTCTCTTTGCCTCATCAACTGAATTTGAAAATACCTCATCGAAGAGTTTGTACATACCTACTGAAATCCTGTGGTTGACCAATGATATTTTATCCCTTCCGATAATAGGGACCTGCTCATCGGTTAAGCTCACGGAGCCTACATATATCGTAGGTCTTTTTAAAATATGCTCAAAATCATCGAGAACCTGAATTTCCTTAGTTGCCATATATAATTCTATTTTATCTTATATAAATAGAATACAATTAAATTTCACAAAAAAAGTGAGACATGCTCACTTTTATGATATTTTTAACCAAAAATAGTTATTTAGGAGGAATAAAATAAATTTCCTCTACCGCTTCTGGTTTTATTTTAGCAGTAAATTCTTCTTTTCCTCTAAGTGAGTATGGGATTCCTATGATATATTCTTTATCTCCTACTGTCTCTATCCCATCTACTAAAAATTCAGAATCAAAGTATATTGATCTTTTCTCACCAAATCTATCTACATCAAAATCAAATTCTCCAGAACCATCATCTTTCGTATCCATTTTTTTTCCAATAGTAGCTTTATAGTTTCTAGCAAGTCTCTCCCTCTCTTTTGCAATAATTTCTTTTACATATTCAGGGGCTCCTTTTCCTTGAGATGGTACGTCTGCTATCACTGTAATCTCCTCAATAGATCCTTGCTCCTTTTGTGCTAACAAGTCTTTTATCTTGGCGAGTACTTTAGAATATGAAATTTCATCTTCTGGCGGTGCATGCATATTTCTTTGGAATTCAATCTGATTATAAACGGGGACTTTTGCTCCTTCGTTTAAACTCTGATTATAATCTTTGAATCGTAATAAATTTTCCATTTTTAGTTTAATATTTGCTTTATCTATATATCAACACTAAAGATATGTTTTTTATAAATACTATCACAAAGGTTTATTCTTGTTATTTGACATAGCGGCTTTCCTTTTTGCAGCTTCTTTAAAATGTGCATGGTTTTTGATTATTCTTTCCTTCTCTTCGGATCTTAATGTATCAAAAAATGGCATCTTAATAATTGCCTGCATTTTTTCTGCAGATGTCTGTGGATTTCCCGTATGATATGCAGCTAAAGCAAACTCGTCTAATAACCTCCATTGCCAAATCTCAGGCTCTACAAACAATATATCTGATGTTCCTGGATTTTTTATAGCCATATTTCCATAAGTGAATGAAAGTACCCATCTTTTTTGTTCTCTTAACTTTCTCATTACATGAAAAACTGCTTCTAGACGCTCTGGTCTATATTCCCATGCTTTTGAATATGCCTGAATCACCTCATCTGGGTGTCTCCCTAATTGCTCTTTCAATCTTCCAATCATATAAAGTGAATAATAAACCTCTTCTGCCCATCCACCAGCACTTACTCTTTTCTCATACCAGTCTATTGATTTTAACTTTTGGTTTGAATCTCTATAACTTTGAGCTAGATAAAACATATATCTAGAATTGTCTGGATCATCCTTGAGAGCATCCTCAAGAATAACTGCATCATTTGCATATTTTTCCTCTAGTGAATTAGCTCTTTTCAATGGGCTTATATTAGCATTTACTGAACATAGATTCCCAGGAATTCTATATTGTCTCATGTTATCATTTCCAGGGAGATCCAAATACTCATGAAGTACACCTACATAAACCCAATCCTGATCGGATCTTACTATCTGTGCTCTGTGGTATTGTAAGGAATTCAGTCTATATAAAATCTGTAGGCAATCAGAATCCTTAGGGATGTCATGGAATGGATTTATCTTAGGATCTAATACTTCAAACGTGTCATCTGCATCTATGATCCAACGATAATCACATTTTCCTTTAGACAACTCTAAACTTTCAGTTCTATTGAAGCCGAAATTAACCCAGGGTCTTTCGTGGATCTCCCCCGTTATATTGAGTTCTGTCATAGTAGATTTTATCTCTTCTATGGTATTATCAGAAGATCCAGTATCACATATAACATAATATGAAATATAGGGAGCTACTTTCATCAGACATTTCCTAATAGTATCTTCCTCATCTTTGACAATCATTACTAGACATATACTCATATCCTGAGAAGTCATATCACTATTTAACAGAGGTTTTTGTATTGGTTTTGCCTTAGGTGTTGGATTATTTTTAGCTTTATTCTTGCGTGGTTTCTTATTCCTGTTAGTACCCATTAAAATTATAATTTGATATTTATCTTTATATTAGAAAATATCCATAATATTTCATATTAGATTGGATTTACTGATAGAATATTCTTAAGTGTAAATGAATTGCTATGTGAAACCTGGAATTCTGCAACTATTTCTATATTCTTATTCTTTCTATTTGATATAACAGGAATCTTTACTATACCATTAATATCAGCTAGTTTTATATAATCTATTCTCTTTGGCTTGAATGTACAACGACTCATAGAATTACCATTCCACCAAGTCAGCATTAGTCCATCGAGCCTACTGTCTAGAATCTTTATAATCTGATTTTCCCGTAAGCATTCAACCCTTGCATATACAGCACTATTATCAATACTATCTGAAAATTTTATCATAGAATAGCCACGTCCCTCTGGCAAGCCTGGAATAGTATTATTTGCTATCGAAAATAACGGAAGGGATTTAAAAAATCGATTCTTTCTATATTGTATTCCGAGTTCTATTAACATTTTTTCGAATACTGAAATTACTATATCAATATCAGTATCATTTGAAAATCTAAAGTTCAGAAAGGGATTTGGGTTTTTAATGAACTTTATATTCTGTATAACTAATATAGAATGTTCAGTTATATAATTCCTGAATATAGTTTCCATAGATACTAGTTGATCCGCATCAGATTTGTCCAATTTCTGTCTATGTCTAAACTCTGTTTCAAAGTTAGATAAAAAACCATCTAGTAAGTTATTATTCATTTATTCCAATACTGGTTTAGTTTATTGACCTTTCTTCTGGACAGGTACCTTTAAACCAAGGACTTTCGCAACCTCTTTATATACGTCACGTATTTTTTTAGAGCCATCGATTTTGACTAGTCTCCTGCTCTTTTCGTATTTGTCCACTATAGGAGCAGTTTTTTCTTTAAAATCCTTGAATCTCTTCTCTATAGTCTTCTCCTTCTTGTCCTCTGGTCTATTTTCTTTTTCTGCTCTCCTCATTATTCTTTTCTTAGCAATATCTTCACTAACATCTAAGTATATACAATGATTCAAACCAACCCCTAATTTTCCAAGGATTCTATCCAGAATTAAGGTCTGCTTCATAGTTCTAGGAAATCCGTCAATTATAATATCTTTTGAGAGATCTGTTTCTCTTAGTTTCTTTCGAAGCATTCTAGACATTATTCTGTCTGGTATGAAATCACCCTTTCCAACTACAGATTTCAATTCTCTATCATTAGATTCTCTAATAAGATCTCCTGTTGATATATGCACAACATCATTATTCTCAGCTAATTGCTTTGATATCGTACCCTTTCCCGAACCTGGCTGACCCAGGATAACTATAATTTTCCCCTGTTTATCTGGTAATTCTCTCTCGTTTAGAAAGGCTGAAAAATCCTTTATTCTGGTCATGTATTTTATTAATTTTTAATATCCTCTGATCTGACGATCCCTATTCTCTTTGTTCTTACTCATATACATATCATACATTTCTTGCGATGTCATTCCTATGGATGCTGCATAATTCATAAAAAAGTGTAGCATATCTACTATCTCAAATTTGCATTCTATTTGATCTGATTCAGATAAATCAGAAAATTTCTTTTCTCCGTAAGTCGAATATGCTTTTTTCCACTGTTTCCATATAGCATTTCCATCACCGTCACTTATACCTCCTAAAGCATCAGTAGCCTCGTGAATTTCATCTATAATCGCATGATTATTCATATGCCAGAAGTTCATTAATTCTCTAAGACTCATGTTCTTAAAATCATATCCGTATACATTTTGCTGAGTATCACTTTGCAAATTAAGTATATCTCCCAAAGTATCGATTGGTTCTTTGGATTCAAGTAGCGTAATTCTAGTTTTCTGTTCCCAAAGATTCTCTATCTCTAGTTTTGCACATGCATTTTCTGTGTTTGCCATTTTTATTTAATTAAAATATTAGTTTATATATCTAAATTGTGATAGACTAAAGTTTCTTAAGATCCTTTTTTAACCCATCAATTTCTATCTCAAGTTCAAGCATTCTTGCTTTTGTTTTCTTCCTTTTTGCATATAGTGTTTTAACTATAGATTTTAGGATTGGTTTTTCGTCATCACCACCAAAAACACCTCCTGATGCTGTCTTAACCCATCCATCCTTTATTGTAGTTAGCTTCTTCCCCTTATATACCTCTGGAGAAATTCCCCATTGTACAATCGTATTAGGATAAAGTGATGCAAAGTCATAACAGGCTACCCATTCATGTAATCCCTTTATTGGCTCCATTACAAAGCCACCAATAAATTTGACATGTTCCTCGTTATTTCTTTCGTCCACAAATACCTGATTTCTCCCTAAAAGAACCTCGAGCATCATTACTTCAGTAGACCACACTGGTGAAAATGCTCTAGTAATCTCTACCCTATTTAAATTTGCTATCTTAAAATAAGTTAGCATAGTTTTAAGCTTTACGTCTATGTAATGCACAAGTGCACTATCAATGACATTATAGAAAATAAACTTGGTAAAATCTGATTGATACAAATCACGAAGTGACCCATCATATTGTATCTTTCTAAGTCCAGTTGCTTTCTCAGCTACAAAATCCAATTTATTACTTTCCTTAATTTTTATTACTCTATCCCATTTCTTATAAATTTCAAGATAATCGACCATTAAACCATGTTGCGGGATATTATTTTTACCCATTAAATATTTAGATGGAGATATGATCTTTGGATCTATTCCTATTTTTCTAGCGCGATTTACTAAATATGGCCAGTCATATCCTAACCAATTCCACCCAGTTATTAAAGCCATTTTAGGAGCCATATCTTTGAAAAATGTAAACAACATATCAAATTCAGATTCAAATTGATAATATTTAAATGTCCATTCATCACCCATTGGCGCTAAGTATTCATTAACTTTCTTGTAAATATCTGCTTGTTGCTCTGGTGTAAGTGGATCTATTCCAAGAGCTATTAATTTACATTTATCTGTGGCAATTCCAATAGAGATTACTTTGTTCTTAGTATTTAAAGTATCTAGTGAATCCTTCCTCTCCGCAGTCATCTCAACCTCAATATCAACGAAATACTTCTTAGGATTTTGATATTCCCATAGGGGCTTTGTCAGTTCTGGGTCTGCCTCATTAATGATTTGAACCATCCTATACTTATCATATTTTTGCGTTTTAGCTTTCCTTATTGTAATATTATCCCATGTCTTCCATTCTGCAGATTTCATACGATCACTAGGAGAGCATTTTTGCCATACGAATCTTTCTTCCTCTGGAACAGGAATTTCAATAAACTTGAGGTCACCATCTTCTGAAAACGTAGAAATTTTAAGATATGTTCCTTTATTCTCTATATCTATTATCATATATTATTAAATTTATCTTTTAAAAGTATCGACAAGACAATTGACGATATTGATATATAGGTATATGAAAGAAAAGATTAAAAGTTTCGGGAATTTTTTATTAGAATTCTATACATCAGATTCTCCTGGTAGCGTTGTTGTACCTGGATCTTGGTATAAAGATTCGGTCAACTCACGTAATTATAGGCCAGCACATTCACAAACTCCACAGGTAGTTGATGCGATGTTCCAAACCACTGACCTGTATAATTATCTGGATACATTATCTGAAGAGGAAGAATTTGTAAAAATACTAAAAGATTCAAATAAGCATCCAAGAGATATTGTTAAGTATATGAAAAAACGTATCCACGAAGAACTTTCTGCTACAGCAACAACTAAACAATAAATAGCCGTTTGAAAATTACTAACATTCCTTTAGTTAAAGGAGCATATTACCAGGAAGCGCATCCTAAAGATACAATTTTCTTACATCATACATGTGGTCATTCAAATCCAGAATGGACGATAAAATCATGGGGGAGAGAAAAAAGTGATTCTACAAATAAAATTAGGAATGGTGCAGCATTTGTCATAGGATCCAAAGATCCAATATCGAAAGATAAGTCCATGGATGGTGTAATTTGTGAAGCATTTAATCCAGATTTTTGGGCTCATCATCTTTATATAAAGACAAAAACCAATACATTTTTGAATCAAAAGAGTATTGCAATAAAATTAAATAATTACGGTGAACTTATAAATACAGAGTATGGCGAGTTCTACACGAAGAGCGGAATCCTAATAGAGGAGAAGGATGTTATAGAATTACCGGATAAATTTAGGGGAGAAAGATTCTTTCATACATATTCGGATAAACAACTTGAATCTCTTGGTAAATTATTAAAGCATTTAGCTATCGCATATGATATTGATCTTTCTAGAGGTCTTAAAAGAGAAATAATAAAGAGCAAAAAAATAATGCCATTGAATGATAGCATAAAAAATAATAAAAGGTTCTTGAATGCAAATGGGTTTATTGATGATAATGGTAAAAAACTAATAGAAAATAATATAATAGATCAGAAATATACACAGGCATTAACATCACTCGATAAAAGCCCATTCGAAATACAATCAAATGCTTTACATGGATACCCTGGGCTTTGGTCACATTCAAACGTCAGAACTGATCAAAAAGATGTATACCCACATCCATCTCTAATTAGCCTTATAGAATCACTATAAGCTATTCATTATAAAACTTATACTGTTTTCTATATAGATCTACAAGCGAATCAAATTCTTTGATTACATCTTTCTTTTCCTTTCCGAGTATTATAGTTAGCTTCTCAATAAAATCATGCTTATTTAAAACCCCTTTATATTCAGGATTCGAACTCTTAAGGTGCTCCTCAGAAACATATTCCTTTGCAATTGTACGTAACATATCATCTTCTCTACTCATATTAAACTCGATTAAATTAGTATCGAGTTTAATATGACATAGAAGTGATTTTATTTCACTATTTAATTTTTACTTTCTTAGGTAGATCTTTTTTATCCCTTATGACCTCTATCATAAGGATTCCATCAGTAATGACAGCTTCTATCTTTGACGTATCCATATTATACGGAAGCTTAAATTTCTTAACAAAATCTTCTGCCCACTTAGATTTACTATCCTTTCCTTCGATGATTAGAATCCCATTATCTACCTCAATATGGATTTCTTCCTTGCTAAATCCAGGAACTGGAATTTCCAAGATGTTCTTATCATCTTTTTTATCGATTGAATAATCTTTCGAATAAACTAATGGCATGTGATTTTCTAGCATTCTGTCAATCATTTCCAACGGGCTATAACAATTTAATATATTCATAGTTTTATATTTATTTTTCAATAGTCATACAAAATCTATTCCGTTACTAAAATCCACAAAAAAAGTGACATAATCGCCACTTTATATTAATCAATATGACATAATGTCTTATTTTCCTTGCATGGTCTTCATACTGGCAATGAAATCTGCAAATCCTTGTATCCTTTTTCTCTTTTTCTTCTTGGATTTTTTCTTAGCCGCAGGGGTTCCAGCAGACACAGATGAGAACTTATCTCCTGATCCAACCTTACCATTGTAAAAGCTATCGTTTGTTCCAGTAGAATCTGGAGTTGAAACAGGACCCATGCCTACTGTTGTATCTAGAGTTGCCATAGGTGCTCCACCACCATCCATCTCAGTTAGCTGATGATCTTTAAATCCAAATTCTTTTATCTTATCATCCATCTGCCATTTCTCTACACAATAATCATTTTCATTAAGCCATGTATGTATACTCTTCTCTATTCCACTGGGATCTGATATACCTTCAAGAATTGGCAGATCTGGTTCGCAACAAAGACATACGATAGTTCGTCCATTTGGACTTTTTCCGCTTGGGTAATATAGGTTTTCCATTTAATCCAATATTTTTATTATATTCTTTCGAAATATCCTTACAGTTTCTCCTGTTTGGTTCTTAGCTATATATCCTATAATATCTTTATAAACATCATATATAGGTGATATCAATAAATATACATTCGAATGCTTGTCCATTATATTTTTTCCACTTAGTGAATCGACCTCCTTTGATGACCTAGAATATCTTGGGCTAGGCACGTTTTTATTGCATCCGCATCCCATAACTTATCTGAGATCCTCCTTCTCCTCTTTCTTTTTCAAATAATTAAAAAGAAACCTTAGAGCTTTTGTATATTCTCTTGAACTCTTAAAATGTGAAGGGTATTTCTTTATTGTATTTCCCTGTCCCTCTGACATTTCATCAGATTTTTTAGGATTGTATCTTCTTATAGATCCAGTCGGATGTATTGTATAAAAAACCTTTGAGAATCCTCTAACTATAGGTTGTCTTTTTCTTTCCAGTTTAAGAGTATTATTAATCTCCTGCTGATGTGAGGTAGTATCCTTAAATCCTAATCCTATAATATCTTCATATTCCTGGCTTTTTCTAATCTTTTCGAGATCTATATCACGACGGGAATCCTCTTTATATTCCTCTGTTGGATCATATTTTTCAAATTCAAATAGATGTATCATTATTTATTCTTTCCATTTTTTATCCAGTCTCTATAATCTTTGAAATTAGAAATGTTTTTCTTTCCTTTTTTAACTTTTTTTGAATCAACTGATAAATAAGGAATAATTTTCTTAATAGCACCTCCTAATTTCATATCTGGTACAAAATCTGGAATATTCTTGGATATAACTGTTTTAACATTCTCATCCATTACTGTTTCAGTAGCTAATTCATTTTTCATTTCTTCTAATTCAGCATATAAATTCTTTAATTCAATTACTTTATCGTATATTGATTTTGCTAGTTCATCGGTATTTTTTTGCTCTATACGCATATCATCTTCCATTAGATAGTTATCAATATTATATTGTCTTAGCATCTCTAAAACATCATCATTGAGCATTTTAATTTCCCACTCTAGATCTCTTTCCTCTATATAATCTGGAAGATCTTTGGTCTTTGTGGAAGCAAAATCTTTGAGTTCATCATCACTCATTCCACCATATGCGATTTTTTTAATGGATTTTCTAAATCTTGGATCCACGTCAGCAAGTTTTAGCTTTCCTGTTCTTACAGACCAAGCTAGTCCCATAATAGCTTGTTGTGATTTACTTACAGAAGGCATATTAAAATATTATTTTTCATGAAACCCATCCCATTCTTTAATATGTAGGGTCTTCATTTTCTTTTTAATCTCTTTAGAACCCATTGGCTTAGCATTTAAGCCCCAATTAGCCTTAGGATCTATGATACTTTTTTTACTCTTTTTCCAGTCAGGAAACATCCACAGCCATCTTTTATAAGCTTTTCCGATAATCTCAAATCCCTTATCACCAGGTTGTATGGCAATAGGGGATTGTGGAGGAATATAGCTTTCTGTTTCGGCCATTAATCTAGTACAGCTTCTATTTTTGATTTTGAAATTTGTACAGTTTCAAAGAAGCATCCACTTCCTCTCATATGCTCGACTACTTTAGTTTCTGCTTCAAGCAAAGATTCTGCTGGAACTAAAAGCTCTAATTTAACAATTACTGGATCCCCATTTCTCTTTGAATCACCAGATTCAAAATTTACTTTTGCAATATAATATCCCATTTTCTAAAGATTTAAAAGGTTAAAAATTTTCTATCTATATATCTAATCAAACGATAACAAAAAAGGCAATCCTAATAAATGATTGCCTTTCCCGTTATTGTTTTAGTTATTAGGAATTTTTCTTATCCTGGATGTCTATACGAACCTCTTGAGCAAGATTTTTAAGCTCTTGCATAGCTTTTCTCACTCGGGTACCAGCATCGCTATTCCCCTTTTCAAAGAATTTTACTAAATCTACCTCAGTAGAAGATATCAATTCTTTAATTTTTTCAAAATTTTCCATGTTTTATAATTTAAATAATATTTTAGAATAGTTATATGGTACGATTCTATTTTGTTTCCATTCTTATCTACTAAAAATTAGAGCTCCTTCTTCAGAGCCCTCCTGCATAGACCAATCAGAACCAAGGAATGATAGAATTATAGACTTTGCTATTTCTGGATAATTATCTATATCACAATTGTCACCCATTTCATCAAATATTCTAACAACTTTAGGGTTTTTCTCTAGATAGTTCATTATTGACTTTGCTATCTGTTCAAAGAATCGTCTAAGGTCGTTATCTTTTAGAGAAAACTTATCATCATTAACCTCTGGAAATTCAGTTTTATTTATTGCAATATCCTCTAAAAATTCAGGGGATATCTCATTCACATTTAATACTGCATAAGAATTTTTTGCACCTTCAACAGTTTCATATTGTGAATATTTTCCTATAACAAACATAAATCCTTTAGTTTCTCCTGATCCCATTTCAAGCTGGAATAAGTAATAGAATAGATCCCCGTCCTTTCTTTGGAGAAATGGTAGGGTTCCAAACCCATCTCCTTCATTGATGGATTTGTTAAAATCCTTAAAGTTCTTAATATTTTCCACTGTTTTTAATTTTTTTTAGATAAAGTATATATCTTACTTTATAAGGGGAGCTAGGTTATTGTATAAATTAGCAACTTCTTTAGGTACTAATTTTTTAAAACTATTATAATCTTTTTCTCTAAGAATATTTCTAACCTTAGTCGAAGACGATGTTCTTGGCGTTTCGAGTAAAGAAAAGGATGAGTCCAATTTGTCCTTTACATCTGATACCTTTATGTAATCCATTTGTTTTTCATAGTCCTCCATACGATCAGCACCAGCTCCTATTAATAGCGGGTTATATCCCTTATCAATTAATTTGGCTATAGCAGATCCCAGTAAGCCACTGGAAACAAATAAGTATCCTTCTATATTATCATGATTCTCAGTAATCTCATCCATATACATTTTTACAATATTCTTATCAAATGGGGATTTACCCGATTTATTGTGACCTGGGTGTACTACTATAATAAATGTTTTCTTATCGTTTTTCTCTTTTAAAAAATTAACCATCTTTAGATGTCCGTTATGAAATGGTTGAAATCTACCCATTATTACATTAATTGATTTATCATCATTAGAGTCTTCTGAATCATTCTCAAGAAGCATCTCTGTGTTATTATCTGAAATTTCGTTAACATAATCAATAGACTCGAGTTTGCTTATAAAATCTCCAAATACATATGGTGATTCGTTAGATCTATCATCATCTTCATCATCCTGTATATAATCAACTGCTGGTATAAATTCCTTTCTAAATTCAGAGAAAGATATAAAAGAGCTCTCCTTTAAATCGGATTTCTTTTTCTTTATATACTCTTTAATATCATTAATTAACGTATTCAACTGTTTTAGCATTCCCTTAGTAACTATCCCACCTGGTCTAGTTTTTATCTTCCTGAATGAATTGAGAATTAACTTAAATAGTGACTCGAAGGAATCGTCACTCTCAACGTATTTCAATACGCTTCTATTTTTGATTATATCCTTATTAAGCCTGAATTCATCTCTCTTTAAATAATCTGGCTCTTCGAAATCCATGCCTTTATACTTATCACCATATGAATCAAGGAATTTTACAAAAACTTTAGAAATAAATGAGATATATCTTTCGTCATCAGAATTACCATCAACCTCAAATTTACTAAGACCGTTCTCTAATATAAAACTCATAACATCTAACAAAGCAATCCCAAGAAAATCACTAGGTTTACTAGTCTGTTTGTCAGCAGATTTCTGCTTAGCAAGCTCTGTAAAAATTGGATCAACCATTTTAGCCAATACAGTCTCTTGATCTTTACCTTCTCCAATAAATCTGAATACTATCCCTTCAACATCTTTATCAAGATCGTTATTAAGTGCGGTCTTAGTCATTTCAGGATTTAAAGTCTTAATAATAAATCTAACGAAACTCGTGGTTTTAAATTTTTCAATAAGTCCTTTTTGTGGAGAATTTAAAAAATCTAATAACTTAGATTTTTGATCGGCATCTAAATTTCCTTGAAAAATAATAGGTGGTCTTTCAACACCTAATAAATCTGCCCATTCATCAAGTTCATCCTTATCCTTAATGGTTTTTGTTATCTTCTTTGCATCATCTAGATCATGAATATATGACAGGATCAAATTATTTTTTGGTACCCTATCATATGTTATTTCAACTGGCTTGCTTGAAGCAAAATATTCCAGACCGAATCTTCTACCTCTTGGAATTTGCTTAACTATATTAGGTGGCAATGATTCTATATACTGAATTGGTTTTTCGTAATACTTCATCAGAGTTCTATCGACTAGTGTTATTGGGTGTCGCTGGTCTCGTCGATAAAATTCAAAATTACCATCCTCCTTGTCCCTTTCGAATGAAAATGCGGAACCATCCATTTTTTCATTAATGGTCACAAACTGGTTAAAAAGCTGTTCAACAAACTCTGAACCTTTTTTGTTATAGATATCGTATAAATGATTTATTCCTGCCATCGTCTTTAATTAAGTAAAAATTTATTATTATTGTATTGACTCATTATTGTGTTTTTCTCTATTAGAACCTTTGCTACTCCTTTTATTAATATATTCAATAGGATTTTCGACTTATCCTGTAAAATTTTCTGACTCATAGCAAGCTCTTCCAAACTTTTAGCAAAATCATTAATTTCAGGAGCATTTTCCTGCTGTTTTATTATAGCAAAAATTTCGCTCTCTATTGTATATACAATATTTTTATCTATTAATATATCCCAATTATTGTCCATATTTTTTACAATATCTCCATGTCTTCCCAAAACGGTAACAAAATGTATCGAATCTGGTTCTCTACTTACTATATCTGGTAAATCATCTTCCAGAAATATGCCAAGGGCTCCGTATATTAGATCATTATGTTTTTGTGTAAATCTCATTTAATTTCAGTTGGTATTTCATATCCGCCATTATCTAGATATCTAACCAGATCTTTTTTAATGTCATCTATTTTATCTCTATGTTTGAAATTCTTAGCTGAAACCAATTCCCAAGCATCCTCAAAAGATTTAATATTACTCGCCGAAATTCCCTTTCCGAATAACATTTCTATTAGCTTTTGAGGATCTCTTGTTATAAATTTACTTTCGCCTGGGATTGTTTTTGCCTTTAATAATTTCTTTCTAATTCCCTTGAATGTTTTTTTATTAAGATATATGCCATCGCTTAATCTTAAAGCATATGTACTAAAATTTTCTATATCACCATTAGCATCTCTTGATTCTATATCTTTCATGGAAGATAATATAGCTTGGAATAGCCAATTCCTGTGTGCAGATTTGTATTTGCTCTCATTTTTTTTATAATCAGGAGAATAGAATATAAATTTAGCCCATTCAATGTCACTAATTGGTATTAAATCCAACTGAACAATTCCATTGGATTCATCTCCATTAATAGGCCATCCTATTGATAATACATTTATACCCTTCATAAGCTTCATATCAGGTGTAAACCCTAATTGCTTTGGAAGTTTTTCTAGTAATTCTTTATTAAGTGATGAGAGTAAATCTTCTGTATTTACTTTATATTTAGATGCTACAAAAGAAGAGTCTATACCTAAGTCCAGATCACCAGAAGAATCATCTGGATCTTTTTTCTTGCCTGCACTTCCTATTAATATATATTCTTTACCAATCTCGCCACCACCAATAAGAGGAATGAGTAACGACTTAATGGACTTCAAGGTTGAGTCAACCTCACTTTCCTTGATTCTTCTAGCCTGTTTTATAGCATTCCCACCCTCAAAGAGCTTTTGAAATTTATCATATGAAAGTATTCTTTCCATTATTTAAATTCAAAATATTTAGTTGCATCATTCACATATTCTGTGTATAGACTCTCTTGTTTTGATTTGGGTTTTTCTATGTCAAACGTACGTCCAAATGATCTCTTTCCTTTTATAATAGCATCTTTATAGAATTCTTCATAATTAGTGTCTTTGTTCTTACCAATTTTCTTGATATCTTCTCCCCATTTAGATAGAACTTCTTTCCTATTTTTTGCTAGTTCCTCATCTGACATACTAGAAACCTTTCCTGTATTAAATAGATCAGCAATTCCGTTCTTTAATCCAATAATTCCTTGAGTGGCCTCACCTGCAAGCCTTCTTAAAGCTCCACCTTCATCATGAGCTGTCTGATTGAGTCTTTCCTCTGGAGATTGTGCATAAACTCTTTTCCTGATCTCCTTGATCCTTTTCTCTGCATCACTAAAACTGATATCTGAATGTGATTCAGCCTCATTAACGAAGGATCTAAAGCTTTTTAAGTTTTCCATATAGGTGTTTATTTATCCTATATATCCAAACAGCTAGAGCTTTACTTTGTAGACCTTATATTTGAACTTTTCCTTCTCATATATTTCCATTCTAACTCCACAGTGCTTCATTAAATGGTTTACGTTTTTCTTAAATGAAAAGTCATCAACGAAATCTATTACATTAACCTTATCCTTTCCGTCCATCAATCTCATCCCTCTACCAAGACTCTGTTTAATGAGAACCTCACTCTTATATGATTCGACAAGGAATATGTTATGTAGATTATCTATAGAAATTCCGGTAGAGAACGTACCGTATGTTGCTACTAGAACCTTATTTTCACCAGTAGACATTCTAGTTTTATATTCTTCTCTAAGTGCTTCGTCAGTATCTCCGTCAACATAAAAAACCTCTTTTTTACCATTTATTTCTCTAAGTTGATTCCAGATTCTTTTTCCATACTCGTCTTTAACGCTCTGGAAGAGAACGAGTGAATTTTTTGATGTTCTGTTTATGAAGTTTACTATGAATTTAAATCTTTTATCACTTTCTATAACGAGCTTTCTCTCAATGTTATAGATATCTGTTCCATCTATTTTATTTTCTTTATCAGCTTTAGATTTTTCTTTTAGATCAGCAAGTTTAGCCTTGATTGTTACATCTAGCCAATCTAATATAACAATCTTTATCTCTACAGGAGTTGCATAATCGTTTCTAAATAAAAAATCTGGTGATATCTCAACTAGAACTGGCCCTAGATAATGCTGTATTGTAAGATGTTCTGCACTATCTCTTTTGGATAAAGTACCAGTTAAGCCAAATCTCCATGAGGATCCCATACATTTAGATACTATCTTCTTAATAGACATAGTATCTGTATGATGTGCTTCGTCTATAAATACAGCATCAACCTCGTCGAAGAATTCTGCATCCTTCTTAACTAGTGATTGGTATGTTCCGATAATGACATCACATCCTTCTCGTAATTTGCTTCCCCCACCTATTTGCTGTATTTTAAGACCGAGATTCTCTAATCCATATTCGATAAAGTCATCTGTACCCTGGAATACGAGATTAGTAATAGGAGCTATCATAAGAAATTTTCTAATCAATCCTTTATCTTTTAGATACGCGAGGACCATAAATGCTATTAAAGTTTTACCAGATGAAGTGGCAATTTCAGAAACTGAGAATTTATATTTAATGATCTTCCATGCGGCTTCTATTTGATAATCTCTTGGCTGTTTCTTCGAACCTTCAAAAAACTTATTAGTCCATGCTGTAAAATCCTCAATAGAAAAATCAGTCATTACAAGAGAATCTAAACCATTGATCTCTATATGAATATCATATTCCTTACCTAATGATAATACTTCCCCCCATAATCCTATAGGGATTTTCCAAAATGCACCCCTTTTTTCTATGAAACATATATTGCCATCCCAAATCTTCTTTTTAACAAGTGGGTGGAAATACCAATTGTGGATTTTTCTGGTTAATGATATCTCTAGTTGTCTTTTCTCAATTTCATCCGGAGACTGGATTAATATCAACCATTGCTTATCTTCTGAAATATTAAAATTCAACATTGTCTATATCCTATTTTATTGTACTGCCTCTGAGATATTCCTCGAGTGCTACTCTTTGTCTTATTCCATATAACATATGGTCTACTGTTTGTACCGTTTGGTCTATAAATTTTCTATGACCCTCAACCATCTCAAGTTTTCCTGTTATCTCGGATAGATCACCCTCGATCAAAACCTTGGTTTCGTTTATTCCGTATCTAACATTACTTTTCTCTGTATATTCTTTAAGCTTCAATGCTCTTTTCTTTCTCTCTTTAGCACCGAGTTTGGCTACTATGTCTGCAAGTTTAAAGCTATATTCTATTAAAATCTGTCGCATTGAAAATAATTCAACCTGAGCTTCTGCGACAGTATATATGCTTTTAAGCTTTGTTCCTGTTTCCTGTATCTTAATTCTCCAATTCATTCTTTCATTCTCGAATAAGACTGTAAAATCTGTTTTTTGTGTTTCCTCGGTTTCTTCCATTGTAATTAAAATAATTCATTTCCCTTAGATGGTCTCTTTTTCTTTCTATCTTTTAGAACCACCTCGCTAGATTCAGAACTCTTTAATCTAATAGTGGGGAGAGTGATCTTTTCTTCGATTTCTACAAATAACGAAAGCTCGTCTACTGAAAATAAGAATACAGGAAACTTCAAAGTACCCTCTGGGCTTTCCAATGCTTCCTCCCATTTTTCAGTTTCATCTTTTGTAGGCATAATATCAACCATTCATAAAATCTAATAGATCTAAAGGATCGTTTGTAAAATATCCATCGAGCCTTTTTATTTTTATTTGCTTAGCTCTTAGATAGTTAACAAGATCATTTAAATCCCATTTCTTGTTTAAAATAAGTCCGTGATCGTTTAAGAATTTCTTCCAATTAAACACACCAAAGCCTGCTCCTAAAACTTCTATACTCTTTTCCCTTCCTGCAGAATCCCAATCATACCAGTATCTTATATTATCTATTTCAAACGGAAACTTATTCTCTGTTGAGCAGGTAGCAACAGAATTTTCCCAGAACCATGAATCCATTGGACCTTCAAATATAGTAATTAGTCGGTCGAAAGATATTCTGGCTACACCAAATATATTCGATATAGGGTCTACTTTCCTAGCTTCTTTCAAAAATTCCTCATCCTTTTTTCCGTATAGCTTCTCCCATATTCCGCTCAACTTATATGTATAATACTTAGAGCCATGTTTAGACATGTTCCTAAGTTGTAGACCTAGAATTTCGTTTTTATTTGTAAGGTTAAAAAGATATAATTTTTCTTTTATCGGATCCCATGCAAATCTATCATCAAGTGGCTGATTTCTTCTTGTTAAATACCTCTCTATCTTAGAGCCTTTAACATTTTGTAAACCAAAATCGTTTACAAAATCATTTCTCTTAATAACAACCTTATCAAAATCGGTATCAAAAAGTAACGAAATATCTACATCAGCATATATAGTTCTTCTTCTTTCCTTTCCCTCGTTTATAATTTCAAAAATCTCCTTTTTCTCACTGGATTCCAACTTAGATGTTATATGAAAATCATCTAACATAGAATAAAGATCCTTATACATTCCACATCCTCCATTATAGCATTTATAGGTTAGTGTATTCAGATATAAGTTACCTCTCTTCTTTCTAGAATCAGAACTATCTCCACAATATGGGCATGAAAAATTTATTCTATTGTTCCCAATATAATATTTTTGTTTTTGTGCATCGTTTTTGAACTCTTTGCTAAGTATACTTTCTACGAGCTCCTTTATTCTATTTAGGTCCATTATAATATTTATTATGAGTGGGATAATAAACATATACCATCCCACTCTATTTTTATATGTTAAAGATCCTTGTATAGGTCATCAAGAGATGATGGTGATGTTTCCGTCGATGTTGGTTGAACAAGGGGTGTATCAACTCTAGGGTTCTTGTCTACAACGCTTGTAGAAGAAGCTTCCTCATAGATTGAATTTGCAGTAGATGTCTGGGTATTAGATACTTTAGCAGGTGCAGTTTTAGCCTGGGTAGTAGGTGTAGTAGGTGCTGAAATTACATTAGCAGATCCTACTATATCATTGATCATTCTTCCGTCAGGAACTGTTGATCTTATTATTCCCATAACTCTTTCGGTTAGATTATCATCCCAATCCTTGTATTCGTAATCGGTTAGATTACTTGGTCCTGATTCTAGATACTTGGTAATAGCTTCCATATCCTCCTTAGTCTTGGTCATCTGACGCCCGTCTACCTCAATTGAACATTTATCACCTATAAACGAACACATGTCATAGTTATTCCAATCACCAACTTTTCTTGTATGTACACTGAATAGTTTACCTTCAAAAAGTTCAAATGGATTACAGGATTGTCCATATTCTGGCTTTAATTGAGCCTCAAGCATATCATTAAGCTTCTTTCCAAATTTGAATACCATGATTTTGCCTTCAAGCTCTGGCTGATTTTTGTCCTGAACTATCTGGATTAAAGCATAGTAATCCTCTTTTCTAGAAAAACTCTTCGCAAGCTCTTGATCTGCAGCAGAATGAGAATTCTTCAACTTCCAGTAGATATCTTTTAGTATTGATTTCTTTCCAACTGTTGACGGACAATCTACTGGAAAGCCATCTCCTGTCGATGGATCAGTTAAATATACGTAATACTTTTGGAGTTTGGATTTTGCTGGACTTGCTAAATTCGGTACAAATCTTATCAGCGATTTATATACACCATCTTTTCCATTCTCTGGATATGGTTTGTAGAAGTCGAGATCTCTCTCTTCTTTTTTTGGCTTGCTTACAAAATTGTCAGCGTCTAAATTAAAAATGTCTAAATTACTCATAATTCCTTAAATTGTTTTTTTTTAAATTCCCTTATTTAATCTTTAAATTCCTTAAAAGTTTCTCTTAAAATGTATATATCCTCGATAAAAATTATATTATTTGATTTTCTAGAAATAAACAAACCCAGATTGAATCTATAATATCATCTAATGGTTTATTCACTGCATATGATTTTGTTACCCACTCTAAATAGTTATCATTAAGAATATTAGTGAAAGAATCGAGATTAGTTCCATTATGTTCTCTGTTCATAAGTACTGCATAGAGCTCGTGTTTTTTTGCATTTCCCTTAATTGCGAATTTTTTAATAGCAGCTGGTGAAAAAACATAAAAATTCTCTCTGCCTATCTTTTTAATTATATCCCTTCTTAGAAGACCAGTTGCCATTGATATATCTATTAACGCATTTCCGTTTGATGAGAAGCTCAATCCCTCGATAGCTACACTAAAATCATCATCACCGACAATATCAAGTATCTTATTCCAAAATAATCTTACTATATTATCAAATGAATCTATTTTAACTCTCTCTTTTTCTACGTATGATTCTGGCATCTTTTCTTTATCCATAAAGATCATTTCTACCATATCCATTTCACAAAGGACTGCAAATGGTTTTTTCTTATTTTTCTTTAATGATTCTTCACTGCGTTCGCTCCGTGTTAAAGTTCCAAGATAGTACCTTCCATTCTTATAAATACAAAAAGCTGGTGAGTTTAAAGAAAAATCTATTCCTACTAGGGTTCTCAAATTAATAAAATTTAAAATTACTTTATATATATCGATCATTTAAAAAGGGCCAAACAGCCCTTTTAATCCTGACAATTACGGTAATGTCAGAAACCACGTTTTTTCCCCGTGGGGAATAACAAAATTATATAGAAGGTTGTACTGCCTCTCCTTTTTTACCGGTGTAGTTATAAACATTAATCAGCTTATCATAGCATTTCTTAACCTCTGCCTCTGGCAAAGCTTCTATAATATCATTTAGAACTCTTTGATCGTTTCCCGATGCAGCAACCAAAAGATTCTTCATATGCTGCTTTAAATCGTCTTCACCATACATTGGTTGGCCGTATTTCATTTCATTAATTTTAGCTAATTCTGAATATTTTTTCATAATATTTATATTTTTTATTATCTTATATATCTCAAGAGACTTTACCAATCTCAAGCTCTAAATCCATATAATTACATTTAAAGCCTACAGAGAATGTATATACACTTGGTGAATTTTGTGTATAATTTAGATCTATAGAAGTCATAGACGTCAAAGTGATCTCCTTATATATTATAGAAGATATAATCTCACCATTATTATTCAATATTCTTAATGGTAGATTTTGTATAAAAACTCTGCTATTCTTAAGATCTAAATAATCTAATATTGTCTCTAACATTATAAAATAGTTTATATACCCCTCTGCTATTCTAAAAGACACCTCAAATTCTCGCGAAAATAGATCCTGTACAGGTGTTGCACTTTGGTAATTAATACGTTTTCCTAGATTTCTAACCTGTTCAGCAGAATCCATAACTATTGACGGAAATGAAATTGATTGTATTGTTGAGTTCATGTATGAAGTCAATGTATCGTATGGATTAGGCTGTTTCTTTAGATAGTTTATATATTTAGTATGTACCTTATCTGGGAAAAATCCCTTTGGGAATACAAAATAAAAACTATTAGCTCTTGCATTTAATATACTCATATCGTTAATTTATTATTGGAAAATTAGGGGAGCCACTATCAGCTCCTGTTTGATCTCTCCTACCCCCGCCGGTAGCAGCTGGTCCTCCGTCTGTAATACCGCCGTCTGTATTTCCATATCTACCTAAGATCAACATTTCGCTAGAAGAAAATATTCCAGAAACTGCATCTGTAAATATCTGTTTAGTGATTCCAACATATAGATTATAACCAGTTGACGCTGGGTTTAGAAAATATTCTATAATTTCCGGTACTGTCCAATTCAATGATATCTTACCTTGAACATCAGAAGCTATAGCTGATGTAAGCTGAGTAGATGTTAATTTACCTCCAGTTGTAGTAGTTCCTACTGTTCCACTCGTAGATGCTGATTGATCTGATATAGGATTTCCTGTGATCTGCCATGAGCTCTTACCTACATTTTTAACGGAGCTTCTGTCTATTGGATTTTCCTGTGCTATTATCAAACCTGGATTACTAACAATAACCTGTGGAGCTTGCTCATCTTCAGTAATCCAATTTCCCCAATATAACACGGATGTTGATTTGGATGTGATTTTTGCAGAGTTTTGCTTTGTTGAGTCTGATATTAATCTTGATGTTTCATCTTTTGATGCTAATATAACATCGTTTATTGAATCGCTGGCAGACGTAGATCTCTTAGCTAGTTTTCTTGATAATCCACTTACCTTAGATATAGCCAACTTTGAATCTGCATAACTAGATTCAGCTGGTGAATTTGAAACGTAAAACCGCTTATTAGTAAATTGTAGAACCTGCAGAGATAGTACCTCATCTACTTTAAAAGCCAGTTCTCCCTTTCCTGGGTTTGCAAGATTTTTATCATCTATAGATGGTGCAAATACTTTCTTATTTTGATTATTTATGAATACCATCGAATATGTACCTGATGATGCTAGATCAATTTCCTGTGTAGATCCATCAGTATATTTCTTATAGAAAACAAACTTATAGTAATTATCGAATGGCGATATAGTAATATAAACTTTACCTAACCCATATGAAATAGGAGCGGTATCAGCATTTATCTCGGTAATATTACTTCCGTTTATTCTTAATGTTGATATCGATGTATTGACCATATTTTTCTCAATGAAAACATTTGAATATTTTGTAATTTGTTCGACGGAACCGATGTTAGTTGGTATAGAAAAAGTAGGACCAGCAGTCACTTTGTTGTATATCTTCTGTTGCTGTGGTAAAACTGATAATGCAAGCGGAGCTATGTATGATCCATATCTACTAGGCTCGTTGGATGTGTATGTTGCAATACGAATCAACCTAGATTGATCCTTGCTATTTATGAGCGTCATTGTATACCTTAATGCAAAACTTACTGCATTAGAAGCATAACGAATTATAGGCCTGAATAAATTTGCTGAATCATATGATCCAGTTTGTATAGACGTAAAATTTGAGGTTCTAATAAAAGCTGCTCCTACTTGTTCGAGTACCTCTACGCTATGTTCTATATAGTAGCTATTACCTATTGAATTTTGAAATAATATAAAGTCCTCTGGAAATCCACCATTGTCAGTTGCAAAATATTCAAAGAAATCACCAGTATCAGAAGGTGCTATATAAGCTCCAAGATCTCCAAAAGGATCACTTGATTCTAATGAAAGCATAGCTAAAACCTGTGTTCCGTATGTATCATATCCGCTGGTTTTAGTGGTATTTAATATACTATACACTTTAATTCTTATTGGTGATCCATAAATAAAGCCTCCGCCACTTTTACTAATTAAACCAGATAACGTATTAGGTTTATTAGAATCTGATGCAGCATTATATTTATTGTTCATATCGCTCATACTAGGAATCTTAACCTCGAAATACTTATCAAATATATTAGATCCTATAGTTAAAGGGCTTGGGTTTAATGTATATTCTTGTACGGTTCCCTTAGATAATTTAATCTGGGATATAGTTACGTATGATCCATCAACATCAGGATATTGGATAGTAAGGATCAGCCCGTCCATGTTTTCCAAGTTATACCCAGCTAATATGTGATATCTAACATTATCATACATTACATTTATATTACTTGGAAAAGTAATAGGTAGACTACTAGAATCAGTAAGTGCCGAATTGAAATCATTATATGGAATAATAAGATTTGGATTTAATGATATAAAAGAACTATCTGTTACCTTGACAACGCTATTGTTTCTTGTATTTTTGGTTGTACCAGAATCTTCATCTGCATTGAATATTTGAACATCATTGTTTATAGTTCCATTTATATCTTCTAATATCCCATTCACCAGCTTATCATAGCCAACAGTAATCGTTCCAGTATTTACAAAATATGACTCTGGATTTGGTTGATCAGCATATAAAAACTCCATTACTAAGTAAGGAGAAAGCTGCACATATTTAGATGTCGTTGAATAACTCATTTTAAAAATCTATTTTATTTTCCAAATTGTAACCATCTAGGCGAATAATATACACCCGCATTTATGGTTGGTCCTGTTGAATATCCGGTTTTCGTCATTGTTGCACCATAGCCAACATTTATACCAATGCCAAACTGTTTTCTAGCGTTTCTTAAGGCTTTCTTCGTAGCAGGATCATCTATTATATTCAAAGCTTCTAGTCCTACGAAAGTAATTCCAGGAAAACTTGTTGTTGCTCTAACATATAACATGCCATCTTTTGGATTTCTGTATAATCCAGTTGTTAGCGCTATTGTTTGTTCTATATCAAGTTGTGCATTACTAGTATATAATTTTGGTTCCATCTTATATTTACCTGTCAATGAATCAAGAATACTATCAAGCTCTAATTTATATGGTATTTTACCGGCTATGTCTAATGTATTCCCAGTAGGTAACTCCGGATTGTAATTAAAAGCTAGTAGGGTAGATCCACTTATAAATATTGGATATACAGGAACCTCTATAGTGGAATCCCTATATATAATTCTGGTTCTAACTATCACGCTTGGTTTTTTGTTACGCTCAAGTTCAAGTTCAGCTATAATATTTTTTTGTTCATCACTTAATTCCTTATATTTTAGCTCTAGTGCAGTCTTCTCAGCAATTGAATTACCAAACCTGGATTTTAGATATAATATGGAGTCACCCTGAGCCTTATAATTTCTAAAATTACGATCAGACTCATTCTTAGCATTTCTTGTTGCATCACATTGTCTTAGAAACAAGAACGATAAAAGAACTAAAATCCCTATAAGGGTAAATTTAGATCCTAATATTTTAAATATTTTACTTATTGTCATCATGTGTATTATATGTTAGTTGGAAAGGGTCTAAATCGCCATTTCCGTATTTTTCATTCAATTCTATTATAAAGACATATTCAAGGCTTCTTGCTGAATCTAATTCTTCCATCAATACTTTTGCTCTTTCAGAAAGTACATTTATTTTATCCTGTGTTTCTTTCATTTCAAAATGGATTCTAGAGAAATCACTTTTCATGCTTTCTGCTCTTTTAATTTCTTCGTTATCTAAGTTCTTTATCATATTTATCTAAGTTTAAAATAATATTAAAATTGGAATGGTATTGGATCATTTGTAATTTCGTCTGGGGCCTGAAGTGAGCTGTCATATGATATCCATCCACATTTATCGGTTGAGCTTGCGTTGGAAAGAAATGCCTGATAAAAAGCCTGTCTGTTTTCATTAAAAAATGTTAATCTTATGTGTCTACAAGCTCCAGTTAGTCCTAGACTCTGATCTGTTATTTCTTTCGTAGAATCAGGGTATGGGTAATTCTGCTTCATTCTAATTCCGCCAAAACCATAAACTGTCGAGTCTAAATAAAAATCAAGAGTTCTTTCGTTCTCCCCTGTCAATTGGATCCAAGAATAATTGCTATCGAAAGAAAGATAGACTCTATTAGAATTTCCATTTGCACTTACTATAGTAATTGGACCTCCACTAGAAATAGTAGGCGTTATAACGACTGAATCTGCATATGGCGTTACTGACACGTAACTATTTCTTACTGCACCTATATAAAAGGTTGGCCCCAATTGATAGGATGCAGAATGTAATTTACTAACAATAAGTCCATTACCTTCTCCTGTGGGTCCTATTATACAAGCACCATCTCCTCGGGTATTCCAAACAGATGACCCGCTAGGTCCTGTTGTACCAAATATAGAGATATCTGCGGATTCTGATGTGGTTACAGCAAATATTCCATTTCCTCCACTAGAAACATTACATGCATTTCCACCAGTATAACCTACACTTATAATACTTTGTCCAGAATTAACATTAATATCAAATAGCGTATTTCCTGCATTTATATTTGATGATGATATATTTATAGAAGCAGGACTTGTTAATGACATCTGATTAGCTGAAGTAAGACCTGCAGTATATTTTGATTCTATATTCATATTAGAACCGGACGATATATCAACAGTACCTCCTGTAGATCCTATAGAAAGTATACTACCACTTGATAAATCTATCATTCCTGGTGAAAATAATTCAATTCCAAGGTCAGTATTAGCAAAAGATTTCCAATAGAATCCTGGAATACTACTCGATTGTTGAAAAGTTTTACTAAATCCTATTATAGGGGTCTGTATGGTGTTCAAACCTGCTTTTGTACTTAGCATTAGTTTAGATAGATTAGGATTTAAATCACCAGTAGTACCTACTGCATCAGAAAGTATCACGGTATAATCAGAGGGAGATCCTCCCCTTATATAAATTGCATTATCTGACTCTGAGTTGGCAGGTCCTGATATGCCTTCCATTAATGAGAAAACGTTAGTGGACAGAATGGATCCTGTTAAAATCCACGAGCCTGACTGTAATTTATACACATTCTGAAATCCCGTAGGACCTGTATTTACCCATATATCAGATTCCTGTGAATCAGCAATCAATGGTTCTATGTATGTAAAATTCCATTTAGCTGCTCTATCGCCGGAAAGTCCTGTATTACCATCCTTCCCAATCTGTCCTACTATTCCAGTAGCTCCTATAGGACCAAAATCTCCTTTGCCACCAATTCCATTGAATAATACCTCATTAAAGTTTTGATTAGATTTCTTAATTATCAAATCCTTGTCATCATCTGGTAATATGTATCTAATGTTGAAATTCTTCATATTCAGATGTTTATGTTAATGTTAATATTCCTGATTGTCCATCGCAACTTGAATAATATAACTTAGAAGCTCCCGTACCTGTACCTGGATTTATTTTTACCACAGTGGCATCCACAAATAAAGCAGGAGGACTGAATTTATAATATTCATTAGAAACATTAGCAGGATATTCATTTCCCCCGCTAGCACCATTTATTCCAATGTCATCAATCTTTTTGGTTGTTGAAGAAGACATGACTCTGAATGATATCGATTGTCCTTCATCAAGGTATTTATCCCAGCTAGCAGATGACGAACTTAAGGGTATCGATATACCTCTACTATTAGATGTTGATAAATCAACATAGACAGTATTACCTTTTGTAATAGCATTAGCTCCAGTAGGTCCAAATCTCCACCAATCTATAGTTTCTGTTGCATAAACACTATATGGTGGTGGCGTTACATCATTAGCTCCTGAAATTGATGTGAATGCTTTAATTACTCTATACATTGATATTCTTCCGTCGTTTCTTACTGCAAACTTACTAGACCCAGCAGATACAAAATTAGCTAAATAATAATTGGCACTAGCAGTACTACTTGAAACCAATAGTGCACTACCATCTCCTGTATTCTCTATAACTAGACCATTACTAGTGGTCGTAGTTGTTATATTCATAGGTATACCAATAGAAAATAGACTGCTAGATATTTGAAAATTCTGTGAATTGAAAGTCATTACAGATGATCCAGATGAGATCGACAAAGAGCCTATTGACGATATACTCATAGCAGCTGAACTATTTAATGATATCCCTGCATTACCGGTTATATTCACACTAGAATATGTACTGAGTAGTGAAAGGTCCCCACTAGATATAAGATCAAATGTATCCTGTGGTATATTCATTAATAATCCATATGATGATCCTGCAGGTGCTACCCATTTTATTTGGGGATGTCTAGTATAATCAAGAGGAGATCCTATGTTAGTTGCATCAGTCTTGGAGAACTCTATTAATGGAAAATCATTAGTCCCATTTGTTGAAATTAATAATTTTGCATAATTGGGATTTACCGTCTGAGTGGATGGTACAGAATCACTCAATACCAGAGTATTGAGATATGGGAACGGAGAATTGAAAACTATTCCATTTTTATTTCCGGTTGGTCCTGAAATGCCGTTAATTATTTCAAATACCTCATTACTTTGCATATCATACCCTGTGGGTGTCCAGCCCACAGAAGTGAACTCAAAAATACCATTGTTGGTAGTTCCTGACTGAACCCAATAATCTCCTACTATAATAGGATCTGTCAATCCTCCGGTTGGTGTTAATGGTGAGATAAACCATTTTGTCCCTCTTGAACCAGGGACTCCGGAGTCTCCTTTTATACCACGTTTTCCTATTGGCCCAATTTTTCCACTAGTTCCTCTTGAGCCACTTGGTCCTCCACCATTATCTGCAATAGAATCGAAGTTCTTATTTATCTTGTTTCGAAGCTCCTCTTGGCTATCTCCTATATTTAATTTTTCTATATTTAAGCTAGACATATCTTAATTTCTTTGTTTATATATTCTTCATTTAGTTTTGTCATATTTTTTCCATTCTAAAATTAAATGTTGTTGAGTAGAATTTACCAACTTCCATAGAAAACTCAAAAGTATATTCTAAAGAACTTCTTTTTGTTAGCTTGTAATTTTTTTCTGCATAATATGCATATTTTATTCTATCTGGATTTATAAGATCACCTCTTAGTAATAATTCATTCTGAGCTAATGCTGTTCCTGTTTTCTTTACAAACAATTCAAAAGAAATTCCTTTATATATGGGTGAAACGTTTCGGTCTATGTACGTTTTTATATCATCGTTTATACTATCAGGATCTCCTACACCAAATTCACTTACCATATTATCAACAAAAACCTTATTTATTCCTGAATTGAGCAGATATCTTCTGAGTATTCTATCTAGTCTGATTGTGCCGGTAAGTTTATTAGTTCTGTCGTTTTTTTGCCAGAATACTTCTACATCAGGAAATATATCTTCATCAAAAGTTTGTAAATCTGTAGTACTGTAAATAGTTCCCAATTGACCTATTCCCGAATTAGATGTAGATCCTGTAATATTTTGAATCTCTCCTATAGCGGATTTAGCTGAGCTGTTAATAGCAGATACATCATTAGATCCACTATTTCTGGATACTTCTAAAGAAATAAAAGTATATGTTGATATTGAATATGGGGTTTGCATCATCTTAGACATGAAAAAGGATTTCTGCTCCTTCATAGTTCGTGTACCAGCAACAGATATTCGATCTGTTGATGATTCGTACATATCATAAAATCCAGGATCCCATGTAGACGAGAATATAGAAAGATCCTTCTGAGTTATAGGCGATTCATTAACTAATGGATAAACTGGCCCGAGAGGAAGCTTATCAGATGCTTGCAGAATATTATTACTAATAGAAACCTTGCTGAAATTTAGATTTTTTATATAACCAAATCCTTTTTTCTCTGGTGCAAATGTACAGTTACGATATTTTAAATCTGCAAGAGGATATCCAATTATTGAGTCATTCTTATCATTCTTGAATTTTATTATTTTCTTAAAGATTGGTTCATAGCCTCCATTATATCTAAGAATATCAGCTCCGTATGAACTTCCACCATTCTGAATTCTATATCCTGTTGGCTGATTCTGGCCAAGTGTTTGTGGGCCTGAATAGTCTTGAATTGGTTTTAGTCCGGTTTCTCTTCTTATAGCAGTAGGTTGTTCCATATAGATTTGAAAGTTATCGCTTCTAGATTTGGTAGAGCTAGTGTCAGAATCCCAATAATATGTTGTATATTTAATATATGCATTTTCTGTATTAACTCTAGATGAGATTTCAGCTAATGATATCCTTCTGATGATGAAATTGAAATATCCTTCTCCTCCTCCTAGTTGGAATACAGGAATATTTGCATATGTACTTTGAGTTCCTAGCGGAATAGTAGTAGGAGGGAGCGAAAATGTAATACTAAATGTATAATTTGCACCAATAGGACCAAAAGATGCAAAGTTCTTTGATCTCCCAATTGGCCATGGATATGTTGCATTAGATATTCTAGGAACTATAAAACTACCATTTCCAGTTAAAGATATAGATCCTGTTCCACCCACAGGGTAGAATAGGTTAATCTCTTCTCTAAGGTCTGTATCATATTCTATATTAGGATTAATGTATATAAAGCCTGGATTTGTTGTAGTTGTTACAGAACTTCCAGATGCTATAGAGAGGTCTAGTGCACTACTCAACTTAATATCATCTATAGCATATAGTGATTCACCAGAACCCGTTGCACCTATATTAGAACTTATCTTTTTATCCCTTAATGAATAAAGTAAAGTATAATCTATTTGTGGGTCTCCACCGGTACCACCTGTATACCCAAGCTCAAAAGCTCTATAATCCTTGATGACTATTTTACAGATGAATAATACGGATTTCTGCTCCATATTTTCTATGAATTCATAAGATACTGGAGACTGTATTATAGAAGAATCCTCTGGTATTACTCTCAGTACAGCAGCAAATTTATAATCCTCAAAACCTCTATAATTACTCACATATTTATCGATATTTGATGGCGATAAAACATTACTTCTTCTCTTGAGTACAACTCGAACCCCACGAAACACTGTTTCGTAAAAACCACTAATTGGATTAAAAACGAGTGGCGTGAAAAGCTCTTTAGTTAAATTCGTTGAGATATTATAAGGACTTTGATAATCCTCTGGTGATGCAGTAAAAAACGAAGAGAAATATAACGAATCGTTTGGATCTGCACTTTGAATCTTGTCTAAATCAACTTTAGATGGTAAATACCCTTTTTGTTCAGCAATCATATCAACAGGGAAATCTCTAGGAACTCCCTCCAATAGCATCCATTCATGTGTTAGATATCTAGGATCTGGTAATTCTTTTTGAAAACTAGGCGAGAAATTAGTAGGGCTGAAAGCAGCAGATACATTTAATCTATACGGATTTCCTCTTGAGTCGCTTCCTCCCAAATATCCCCATTTATTTATATATGGTACTATTTTCGATCTATTGGCTCTTTCTTGGGTATATGGCTCTTCTAAATATAAATATTCATTGTTTATTTTACCATATTCAAAAATTCCACTTTTATTATATGTTTGTGGAATATTTTGATCATCTGCTATTGATTGAATTCCATAAAATCCTTCGAACGAATCTAAGTTTTCCTCACTCCTAATTGGGTCTGCATATGCATAGGTTTCATCAACCCATCCAATCTTCGTAAATATAGCAGGTAGAACTACTGGTTTAACCCCAGCGGAGGAGCTAATATCACTAAAGTAGTTTACTGATGATCCTATAAAAGCATTACCCTCCGTAATATCCCTTTCTGAAACCAGTCCAATATCGACTCTAATTGTGCCTTTACGTACAAAATATTTAACATATTCCTTTATCTGTCCTGCAATAGCTGGTAAAAGTTCAAAATATCTATGATATTCAGCACTAGGTGTTATTCCATATAGTGATGATAGAAAATCAAAATCAAAATCTTTTACATCAAAGAATGAAAATACACCAGAGTAAAGCTTCGTCATATTTCCAGATCTAAACATACTATCGCTACCTAGATTTATCACAGCTCTTTGTTCTGATAGATTAGCTACTAGAAATTCATTGAATCCATTGAATCCTATTATGGAACCATTATTGCTAATTGGTGAATCAACATACCTAGAGATTGACTCTATCATAGAAACCCCTCCAGTGATTCCTGTTCCTCCCTCTACTTCTATCCAATCTCCTGCTTTTATCTTATCTATGTTTTTAATATCAAAAGCAACTCTACATTTAGAATAATCGGTTCCTCCTGAAAATGGTATTGCTCCTGTTATAGAGGATGCATCGCTGCCTGCTAATTTTACATAGCCTGAATTAGAAAACGTATTATATTCTGACCAATCTGTATTATCTATATCTGGTGATAAATTTAAAACAGTAGCAGTTGGAACTGTAATTATGGATAGCGCTTCATAATATTTACCATTATAATATACTATATCACCTATTGAATATGCTGATGATTCATTCCATAGATCTTTATATGCTAGCGTAAATATATCATAATCATCAAAAATAGATATTCTAAACTCGCTATTAGCCCTATATCCAGATGATTTTACTTTAATTATAGATGAGTTCGCATTTTGTATACAATCCAATAGGTTATCGTCTATAGAGAGAACACATTCAGAAAAAGATGCCGCAATGTCGCTAGTATCTCCCTGAATACCATTAAAGAAATGTTCAGTGCCTATATTATACGAAGATCCTTTATTCCAGCCTGGTAAAGAACCTCCAAATTCTCCACTTATGATTAAATCATATCTTCCAGCGTTCTCCTTATAAGTTCCATTAGGCCAATAAACCTTAAAAACTATCTCATAGTCGGATGTAAATAGCTTATTAAATTCAATTGTTATATTACTATTTCCATTTGAGTTTGGAAGAATTCCATAATATGGTGTAGTAGTATCATTATCTATACCACTAAAATTCAATAAATTAATGGACTTGTTTGAAATAACTACAGAACCAGTAGATAATCCACTATTCCCAGTAATACCAAACCCGACCTCTGAATATGGACCATATTTTGAGTCTCCTGAAGTTAGATCGCTCCATGTAGATGTTGATGTATCAAATCCATCAACTCTTTTTAATGAATATAGATTATCATGCTTATCTGTAATATAATAAAGTTTTTGAGGATCGTTAACGTTCACATCATATGAGCCTGGAATCCATCCAGAAGCACCTTCATAAAATAAGCGAACCCCGCCAGTGCTACTTTGTTGTGAATTTATATTATTATAATAATATCCAATAGAATCTCTAGATGGTTTAGGTTCGTTTAGATTACCATCCATATCCTTAAATTTATAGAAATAATTTCCATTCAATTTGAATTCTCCTAGATCGTTTCTAGAAACATAGAATCCATAATATCTATTTATAGAATATAAATCTGAATCGTTATCATTAAATAAAAATTCAAGATTTAATATATTAGAAGAGATTATGCCATTTCTTTCAAATCCTGATGTTATATAATCTTCAAAATCTGATTGAATAGAAGAACTAGAATCTATTAAATAATCATATAGAATCTCTCCCTGCTTTCCAAATACTCCATTCTTAACATCAACGCCATTGAAATAAGTATAGGTATTCTGCTGAAGTGAAAAATCTATAGGAGCCTTCTTAAAATTGTTATTATTTATTATGGATCTTATATAATTGCCTATTTTAGAACCTTCCCTCAAATCAAATGTTGATACAACAGATGAATTAGGTAGTATTTTGCTATTGAAAACATCACTTATATTTTTGACATTATCTAAATTTTTCAGTTCATTTAGCTCTACAACCATACCACTTCCTGACTTAATATCATATGAAGAATATAATGAATTTCCTATAAAAACGTTATCATTTCCAAATATAACTGGCTCGCCAAACGAATCTTTTCCATATGATACTGTGAAGCTTTCTGTCGACTCTGTATTTTGTATTACTTTATACGTGACCAAATCCTCTATATAGGTTTGGTTTGCTGCATATGAATAATCTAATGGTCCTGGAACCTTAAAAACAACAAAGAATTCAGGAAGTTCGTTTTTTATCCATAAAGGCTGGAAATATGAAAAATTTTCTTTATAGTTTCCGTCTATTAACACTGACGCTCCACTACCATAGAAAAAATCATATTGGTATTCAAAATCCTCCACGGTTTTCTTATCTCCATCCGTAAATTTTCCAACCTGGAAGATGATTTCATTTCCTAAAGAACCATCAGAGAAAAATCTAAATAGATCATTAGCATATGAATCGTCGCCGGTAATTCTGAATTTCTTATATCTCTGATCGCTAAGAGTTGGACTCGCATTCATAGAATTAAGCCAAACTTCGCCGCTGGAGTCTAGTGTTATCTTAACATTTCCTGTTAATTTAGGATTAGTTCTTAATAACCCAAAAGAAGTATTATAATCGAATAATCTTGTTACTGCCATTTTTTAGTATTTATCATATTGCTCGAGTGGTAGAGAAATTCGGGGAAGATAGAGTATCATTCTTATATTTTCCTGTAACCTGTACATCAAATGAAAATGGACTCTGGTTTCTTACCTGTATATCTATTCCTATCTTTTTAGTATATGTTATGTTTGTTGGATTTCCATCTGATCTAAATCCACCTATATTACCCAATTTATCAGTTGCTCTGAATTGAAATATCAAAGGTATACTAATTGAATTAGCATCTCCCTGATTTACAAATTTTGATGCTAATTGTGAAGATCCTTCTACTTGAACAGTAGAAGATGTAGGAGGGCCTAAAAATAAATACGCACCACATGTATATCTTCCTATTAAATACTCATCATCTGCGGTAAACCCTAATTTTTGTGGGTACATAGAATCTTGTCTAGCTGCAGTAGCTCCCTGTACAAAATCTGTAGCAACTACAGAATACCCAAGTTGGGAATAGAAATTGGGAATAGTTGAGTCTATATAGAAATAATCAGAATGTCTAAAATAAGGATAAACAACATTTCCACTTCCAGAGAAATCTGGTTTTATTAAGTTTGTAAATGATAATCCAGTTTCGCTAGCTGGGTGATCCTTATGAATACAGAATTCTGATAGAGGTCCGTTTCCGTCCCATGTATACGATCCAATAGAACCTGATACCGTTCCATTCCATACATTTGCACCAGTGCCAGAATATGTTGGAACTGAGGTAGATGTAGGATCAAATGGCAAGAGCTGACTTCCATTTCTAGGAAGACCTGATGAGTCTCCAACATAGCTATATGCAGAATTGAATGCAGACGTACTCGTATATAAATTGCTATCAAAGCCTACACTCTTCCACCTAGGATATATGAACTGGCTGTTTGAATTACTAGAAGCAAAAGGAGGAGTTTGTCTATAAAGTTGGAATGACTGTTCATTAGCTCCACCAGTAGATCCTACTGGTATTATATCGGATGTTGTTAATGACGTAATTGATATAGGGGTCTCACCATATTTTAGATTAGTTGAATACCCACTTGGTAATGTATAAGCAGATGAACTACCAGCTAATGTATCAAGGCCTCCTGGTAAAATAGATGATAATTCTAGAAGACCTGCTGAACCATTTATTATTTTAAGTTCGTAAATTTGTGACGCGATTTTACCAGCATCTGTTGTTGTAGGTGCAGAGAATAGTTGGTTATAATATCCACCATTAAGTGTTATTGATGAGCCATTAGTTATTAACTGTGAATTACTATTTCCATCAATTAGATAAACTTCAAGTATGCCGGCAGCTTTACTTATTGCAGCATTTAATGAATTTATTTGATCCTGGAGTTCAGTTAATTTTCTAAATAAGTCAAGTGGTAATCCTGACGAATCATAAAATCCGCTAGCTACTGCTGCTGAATCCATATAATAAGTCTTTGAACCAGCTGTAAATTGTCTTGATAATAATCCATCAATCCCCTTTGAAGATAGATCTTTTTGAATAGCAAGTACTGCCTGGTCTTTAAGATTAGCAGAAACTGAATTATTTAAAGATTGCACAGTTGCATTATCGGGGAATGTGATTATAACTGACTCACTAAAATCTGATAATGATGGATTATCTGGCCAACCAGCCTCTGATACAGCTTGTATTCTAATTTCTACTTTTTCTCCCTTAGTTATTGGGATATCTAATTGATTTATGTTTAATACATCAGCATCAGTAGTTGCTTCGTGTGCCCATTCATAAGTTCCAGAATCGCTATTATAAACTTTTTTACGTACTGCGCTTTTTATCTCATTCCAATTAGAGAAAGCTCCTGATTTTTTCTGTCCATTTGAATCAGTATATGATAACTCGTCTACAGGTGAAGCAACTCCAGAATCACTTAGATATCTATATTGTTTAATGAACTGAATGATACTTTGTGTTCCTGTTGTTTGACTTATTTTAGGAGCAGGTATTGGCCAAAATCCTCTGACCCTGTATTTAGGTGTTACATTTATTTGTGGATTCTTATCAGCTGCAGTTGAAATATCATCTATAGTAGTAGCCAATAATTCCTGATTCTGAACTCTCTGGCCTGTTAGTGAATTTAGATTTGCCTCCATAGCGGAAACATTTGTTCCTGATTGTCTTCCGGAGGTTATTACAGATCCTGAGTTAGATGAACCCACAGAAGAGTCAGATGCACTATTAATCTTTGATCTTACCTCTGAAATAGACTTATCTAACTGGGAGATCTCGGACTGTAATGTAGATTTAAGAGAGATTTTACTATTTAATTCATCGGTATTAACACTCTTTGTTAATTGTTTGTTAATTTGTACAACCTTAAAGTTATTAGGATCTATAGTAGGTGAATCTGGCTTAAGAGCATTTATAGCACCTATTTTTTTCTCCTTTACCATGCCAAGAAAAATCTGGCCTAAATCTGCTACAGAAGTCAAATAGAATTGTTCTAATGTTTGTACTCCGTTTGTAGTATTAATAGTTAATTCATTACTATAAAAAATAATTCCAGGAGACCATGTAGATCCAATTATATTATAATTATCATCTATTTTTTTAAAAAATATCCCCTGTCTCTCATCAAAGCCTACATTAACTTGGATCTCTCTAGGACTAAATTGGGTAGATAATAGAGTAAGTGAATTAGCACCTATTTGTACTGGTTGATAACCAGAGGTTCTTTTTAATTGAACTGAAGATTCTTGAATATTGATAGCTGTAATTTCATATCTAGATCCGTCTGAGGTCAATAGTATATTTCCTATATCGATGGTCCTTCCATTTTCTATATCAGATATTGTGTCTGTATATTTGAGGGAGGTAAGCTTATAATTTCTTCTTGTTTCTTTTGTTACTACCCCATTAGAATCTGTTAATGAAACTATATCATCATAAAATGAAACTACTCCAAAGTTTCCCTTATTTCTGATAGTTCTTAGAGGTAAATCTATATTATCTTCATCTATAAAGTATATTATTCCACCATCATTAAGTTTTTTAACAAAGTCAGATTCAGTGATATCATTTCGTCCCTTTAAATTCTGATCAAAATATGCTTTCTTTTCGTCTGTTTCAGTATTTGCTATAATTCTTTTTACTCTTACCCTGTCGCTATCATCTGGCATTTGTCCGGTTACGTCTACTGAAACATACAGTAAAGGGCTTAAAAAGCTTTCAAAAAACCAATTATCCCTAGTACGGAAAGTATTAGGGATCTGTAGATTCTTTAGTGCGATTGGATCCTTAACCGGTTGTGATTTATAGATCTGAGAATATGTGCCATCTGGATTTCTAACAGTAGAAAAACTATCTCCAAGTCCTGATAAAGCTTGTATATTTGAATCAAGCCTTTGGATTTGACTTCTCATATATCCATATCCAGGAACGCTAGCTAGCATAGGTAGCCCTGATTCATCTAAAACCTCTATTTGAACAGTGTCATTTGTAGATGTTGCTACCTCATTAAGTCCATTTATAATTTCTATGGAGTTTTTTTGAAGTCTTAGAAACTGAGCTAATACTGCGCTTATTGAATTTTGTGTAAATCCCATCTTATATTAAAATTTTATCTGTTATTGGTTAAACTTTTTCCAACTATATCTACTTGAAACTTCAAATTATCAGCATCAATGCAAACAATGTCGATTACAGGTTTATATTGATGACCACTTATATCTGAATCTACTAATGAAACTATCAGTTTAGAATAGTTTACCTTAGTAGGATTAGAAATAGGATATTTACCAATTGCATTGGTAACGAACGAAATATTGAAGTTTCCTGGGATTATTGCATCACCAAAACTAAATCTCATTGTCTGTCCATTTTTCCAATTTATTTTGGAATCATCTATTTGTATTATTAAATCTGCAGATAATGTTATGGAAGTTCCATCATTTATGTGCTTATTATAATTAGTAAACTCTTGTAGTCCTATTGTATTAACGGAACTATTATGTAGAGAAATTATACCAGAATTAGAACCTATATTAAAATCTTGTCTATTGCTAGATATAGTCAATTCATTAGGTATGTCTCTATTTACTATTACTCCAGATCCCTGCTTAACTAGATCTAGATCGTATGAAATCTCTATAGAGGTTTCATTATTTATTATACTTCTAATTAAATCATAATTTTGTGAGATCAGGCCAACTATAGACTGTGTATTATTAAACAAAGCCTGGTTAGCTGCATAGGATTCTTCTAAGCCTAATATTCTTCTATTCAAAGAAATTGTAGAATCAGATGATAAAGATAAATTCTCCATTTCAGATACTCTATCTGATAATTGGCTATAGATAGCAGCTGCATTATTCAAAGTAGCTGAAGAATCCTGAAGTACATTCATGGCATCCATAAACATTGTCAATGAAAATGGTGAATAATCATTTATTGCCTGCTCAACCCCAGTTTGATCTATATCAACATCAAATTTTATATTGAGCTTTAATCCGTATGAATTACCATTTAATTTAGTAACTATATTAGGCTTATATTTTTTAAATCTAGGAATGCTATAGATGTCTGAACCTGCTGTTTCTACATCATCTAAAAATAAAACACCGTATAAATTAGTAGATGAATCATTTACATTAGCTGGATCGTATACATCATAATAAACAAGAACACAGTTAAATTCAAAATCACTTGAATCTGGAGTTCCGTTGAACTCTTCTAGTGATGTTATTGATGAATTATCTACAATTTCTTTATAAGAAGCTGGATCGAAATCAATACCTATAGAGTCTAATCTAGTTCTTACATATTTCTGGAAGCCTATACCTGCTGTTGCACCACTGACGGATTTAGATATAATTAATGACGTCGGATCAGTAAAAACACTATCACTAAAATATGTATTAGCAGTATCTCTAGGAGAATACCAATTACCGTCACCAGTAGCGCCGTCTGCTGTATCTTCATATGTAACTGTTGGTGAACCCAATACATCATCATCAAATATTGCTAAATTAGTAAGTCCACTTGGATTAAGCTCATCATAAGCCCTACCTGAGAGATACTCTTTATTCAGCACATCTGCTGGATTATTAGTCCAAAGAAAATCTGGATAATAATTCTTGTCTATGACATTTTTAAACATTACAGTGGGTGTATTACCATCTTTTGTTGGTATATGCACATAGATTTCTGAATACGTATTGCTATTATTTTTTACAGAGTTTACTATATCAAGATTTCCTATATATTGTACAACTCTAGAATACGTCGAACCAGTTATCCCATAGGATCCAGTACCACCGCTAGGATCTCCCTCAATAAAGCGTTTTTCTGTAACAGGCAGATCGTCTACCAAAGTGACTGTAGTCTGGTCAAGTGAAGATATTACCTGTGTGGAAGCTGCAGGTTGGAATCTTATAGCACCAACCTCTTTAAGCCACTTAAAGAATATTCGTTCTGACACATTCTGTTTTAACGTAGAATCGTAACTATCCCCGCTGAGAATTGTAGATTCAACATTCAAACAATAACTCTGGAAGCTTTGAGAAAAATCTACGTTAGCATTTCCTGTAATTATACCACCAGAACTTGCTGCCTTATCTAAGAAAGCGCCATCTGGTGCATTTAATTTAACAGAATTACCTAACGGATCTCCTGAATTAATATCAGGAATGTTAAGCAAAGCAAACTTCGAAAACTTAAACTTGTTTATTGAGTTATTAAACGTAAAAGACAAATCTTCTGCCGCAGAGGAGAACGCATAAAACGTACCGCCCTGGATCTGAAGAGGTCTTATAAAGGGAGTTTTTGCCATTTATTATATATTTTTATTACACCCAGGACATATTAGAAGATCCCAATACTACCCAAGAGCCTTCTTCTGTTCCAGTGTCCTTTCCTATTCTAGGTTCCCATTGCAACTGAATAGATGCTTGATATGGTTTACCTACATCAACTGTAATTCCTGTTGATGGATAAGCACCATAACCAGAAACAGTATTAAATCCTGTATATGCCGAACCTTGAACCCCTGTTTGAATAGAGCCTACAACTGCATCTGTATTTATAATCGTTATTCTAAGCCCCGCAGATAAATTAGATGCAGTGGCACCTGTTGGCCCAACACTCATATAAAAGCCGGAACCTCCACACTGCGCATAAATAACATCTTCTAAACCTGTTATTGCATAAGGGGCAATTAATGAGGTTAAGATTCCTCCTCCACCACCAGTTGCAGAACCTGGAAATCCCGTGCCTGCGGTAGCTCCGCTAACTACTGTGGTATTTTCACTTACCATATTACCAGTAAGATATCCAAGAGTCATTGAATTATTCAGCGATACTGCTGCATTTAGATTAGTAACTCCAGAGAAAGTTGCGGCTCCTGCTTGTACTAGAGAACCATTCAGTGTGAATGTTCCACTACCTGTTAGTGTTGCAGTAGACAAACTTTGGAATGATCCAGCACCAGCAGAATTAATTTGAGCAAGTGCAGTGCCTCCACTTGGGAATATTATTAAATCAAATTTTCCTGTTTTAGCAGAAATTCTTCCTGTTGATGCTGCACTTAAGTCTAAAATCCCGTTAGTTGTATCGAGTCCAAAGACTGAGTTATATCCATTAATCCAGTTTTCCAGTAGAAGAAAATTGGAATTAAGCAGATTTCTAGATCCAGATATTCCATCAGATCCCAGCATTGCTGTAGTTTTTACTGTTCCCATTTATTAAATTTTTGTTTTCTATTATTCTGAATATATATCATCTAAATATAAACACTTAAAAACCCATTAATATTATAAATATGGCAGCACCTAAAAGTAAATTAAACAAGAAAGATTTCAAAGACGTATCACTAACTCCAAGACAAAAGGAGTATTCAAAAACCATTTATGACAATACAATAACATTCTGTTGGGGACCAGCAGGATCATCAAAAACATTCTCTGCATGTTATACAGCACTAAATCTCCTTATGAAAGGCGAGGTAAAAAGTATAATTATAACAAAGCCTATACAGGAGTCTGGCGAAAAATTGGGAAGTCTACCTGGAGCAGAGGATGAAAAGGTTAGACCATATCTTGAAAGTTTCCTAATCACAATGGAAAAAATAATTTCAAAAGAAAAATTAAATGCACTATTTGCAGATGGACAGATACAATTTAAGCCATTGGCTTATATGAGAGGTGCTACCTTCGATGATGCAATAATGATATTGGATGAAGCACAAAACTGTGATATGAAGCAATTAATGCTTTATGTGTCTAGAATTGGACATAATGCTAAAACTATAGTCGCAGGTGATATAACCCAACATGATATTGCTTTCGATAAAGTAGCTCTTCCTACATTCGTAAAAATGGTAGAAGGAATCGATTCGATAGGTATATTCGAGTTTAACGAAGATGACATAGTTAGAAGCGAGATACTAAAAGAAATCGTACGTAGATATGAAGAATGGAAATATAAAGTAAATGTAAATGGAAAAAAACATTAATTGCCTTCAAAGGTACCATCACCATTTCCATCAACAGTCAATCCAGAGCCAAAGGCAATCTTATTTTCTTTTAAGATTGCCTTTTGTTGTGATAATAAATCCTTCTGTATATCAAAAATATTGGAATTAGTATTATTACTGGTCTCAATATATCCAAAATCTGCAGAATTTACATATTCTGGGTTTGGATCTCCTGCACTTGCTACTGATTGATCGACAACTTTAATAAAAGCAGGTTTAGTTTCTTCATATACATTACCTGCAGAATCCTCAACAGAATTGTATATTGAATAATAGCCAGATTTTACGAATGTATAAATGAAATATGGTACATTTTTTACATCAAGTAAAACCTCATTAGTTTTTGCATTAGTTAAAATCCATCTATTATTACGTTTTCCGAAAATAGGAGAAGCGTAGTTATTCATAAATATCGTTGATAGTAATGGAATATACATATCTGATTCTGAATTATATACATCTGACCATGTCCATGCACCAGCTCCAGGAATTGATATAATGTCTCCCATATTTTTACCAGTTAATATCTTATAACTTTTAGATAGATTTATAAAACTGCTAGTTCCTCCTGGGAACGGAAGCGCATCAGGCCCAGTAGATCCGTAATTGGATCCGGCCATAAATATATCAAGATCTTTAGATACTGTTATTTTAAGGGTATCTTGATCTCCTGAGGGTCCGCTAGAAAAAGCAGAGAATGAATCTATGAATGTTCCAGATACATTCCTCTTTAATATCATATTTCCATTACCTTCAGATACTGGATTTTTGGTATAATGTATTACGCTATAATAATCACCATCTATACAATCACTTCCTGAAGTTAATGAAGCTGTATATGGGGTTTCATAGGTTTTAGATAATATCTCATAAGAGGAAGCAACTGTATAATATCCACCCGGCTTAACAGATATAGTAGAAATATTCAGTGATCCTGCAGATGATCCTGTGATTACACTTAGATCTGTTGGCATTGGATATATCACAGGCTCTCCTGTGTATAGAACATCAATATAATATTGGCTATCCGACTTAAATACTCTCGATGTATTATTCCATGTTGTATATTCTGTCGATATCAGAGATGTATCTCCTATAAAAGCACCAGTTAACCCATTATCTATATGACCATTCAATATAAAAAATGGAAATGCATATCCAGGGTTAGGATGCACCATGTTAATATCATTGGAAATAACATTATGCGTAGATGTTCCGGTCAGAATATATGATAATGAATCTGATAAGGATTCTATATTATTCAAGGAGGACGAGTCTCCACCAGTTAAACCAACAGTAAATCCACTTCTAAGGTTTAGCGAACTATCAAGATCTATTAATATTCCGCTTCTATAAAAATTAGTATTGTCTTCTAGAGGGGTTGAGAATATGAAATCTGGTGATTGTTTAGAATCATATACATTATTATATAGGTTCTTCATTGTTGAAATTCCACCTGCTAGATTTCCAGTTACCCTGACCGAATTACGACCTATAGCCATATCTGAAATTCCAAATCCGGTTGGCCCTGATATTCCACTAACAGAACCATTCTGATCATATTCAGAAGATGCTCCTGGAAAATATCTAAAATTCTTTAAACAAAATTTAGAATCGAAATCATTTACAGATGTGAAATCTATATTTCCATAGCTGATTTCATTACCTAGGTCGAAATCTACCTCTGCTATAAAATACGAAGAAGTATTTGTTATCATACTAGGGTCTGGTATGTATGCTCCACTTGTCGCTCCTGTTGACCCATTCAAGATCCAAGGGTAATCTGAAGAACCATTAATCCCGGGCGCTGCTATATTGGAAAATCCTATAGGAGCTCCAGTCGATCCAGTTGTTCCAGTTACATTCATATTACTAGCACCTGGAAATTCTGAAGGATAAACTAAACTACCTGCTTCTATAAACCCAGTATATGAACCCAGTATAAATAGAGAGGAGTCATCCAAAGATGATTTTATCTTTAAAGCCTTTGTATCATATCCACGAATAGGAATCGCTCCTCTGATTTGACCACCAGAACTAAAGAATGCAATAAATCCCATGTCTGTAGAGCCTGATCCGTACGTAGGATTTGTATTATTTAACGTAAAGCTAGAATTAGAATTATAATCACCTAAAGAAATTGAAACAGCAGAGGTATACCCGCTTACCGCATACATATCCCTATATTTACAGGTGGATGTTATAGTAAATTCAGTAGTTGAATTGAGCCAGCTAGATTCTGGTATAAGTTTGTTCAGTTCGGAATCTTCGAATTCTGGTATTTCCCCGGAGTTCCAGTACTCATGTCTTCCTGCATTTCCATTAGCTAAATCATGAAAATCAACAGATAGAAACATATTTCTAGTATCTAATTTAGGATGTTTTCTAGAAACCTCCTTATAATCATAGTTTGTCCATGTAGGGCAGGTCCATGTATATTTTCCACTTTTTGGTATATTTGCGTTATCCCCAGTAGTACCTTCTGATGTTGGAGAATAATCTATAAAATTCCAACCGGTAGCTCCTGTATATTTAGAGGAACCATAGATATGAGGTATCTCGTAATCAAACAGAACTAAATCATTATCAGAAACTATCCATAAATCATTTTGCATAATGGATAGACCATTCTTATTAGACTTGTATTTATTTATTAACAATGATATAATTCTATCACTAGGGAGATCCGAACTTACAGTATTATATAGAGTAAATGAATCACCATTGAAATGATAGAATCCTGTACATGTATTAGTACTTGCGAACGGGTCACCAATTCTAAAAAATATATGTCCATTAGAACGTGAAATTAACTTTGTAACACCCAATCCTCCACCGATTTCCCAATTATAAAATTTTTCACCATCCCAATAGGATAATCCAGATTCAGTACCAACCCAATAGTTTCCATATTCATCGAATGATATACCATAGATTATATTTGAACCTATTCCAGAATTATTAGAATTTAGTTTCTTTAGAGTTTGTACAGTTTTTGATCCATCAGCCATATCTTGTAGATCAAGATGACCATTTGAAATAATCTGTAGCCCATCATCAGTGGCTAGATAATAATCGAAACCATCTCCTTGACATTTGGCAGTGATCTCATAGATATGAGGCCATACATGGTCTGGGGACATCTCGTTCCATTCTCCGATATCTTTATTATATTTCCATAGGTATCCTCCGGTAACGCCAATTGTTCCAGTGGCCCCTGTACCGCTACCACCATTTAATGGAGATATAAAGGCAAGTATATCGTTACAGTATGGACTTGCATAAATTTCTGGTACTTCCCAATTATCAGATTGGGAAGATAGGTCTCCAAAATTACTAAGATTCCATGATTCCCCAGTAGCTGCGTCAATGTCACTTATTGAAAAAATCAAATTCTGTGATAGACTTGTTGAAACTGCACAACCAACCCATTTTATGTCATCAGCATCAATAGAAATTGATCTGGTATCTAGATAATAAGGACCATTATCGGGTACAGCAGAATTTGAACTATCAAGGTAAGCAGCCTGCGTTCCTGTATATTTCATAAGATCCCTTCCTGCGCACCAAACATTTCCATAAGAATCTAATTGTGCTTCGTTTATATAAATTGATGTACTTGCCATATTCTTTTATTTATCTTAATATATTGATCCACCGTAATTTATTTTTCTTCCTCGTCCAGTTCTATAACTTATGAGATTTAAGATTCCAGGCATACCCACACATGAATTTGGTTCATCAGGATTAATAATGCTGAATGGTGTCACTGTTAATGAGGGTTCAAGAGCATTTAGTTCCGCTGAATTATCAGAAAAAACTATTCCATTTATAAAATACTCCTTTATGTTTATTAATATTCCATTGTGCGAGTCTGAATCAGCGCTGGGTATTACAGAATATTCAGACGAAGCATATGCTTCAATGGTTCCTGTACCTCCTGGTAAACTACTATTTGCAATAGCATCATTGATCATATAAACTGCTCCTGTAGTTCCCAATCCGCCACTATCATCTTGCATCTTATAATAAAGACCGTTCAAACTGTTTCCTGTTCCACCGTTTGCATCGAAGCTTATTTCTATAGTATGTGGGTAGCCATCATAGTCAACATCAATGTTTATTGTATATTTTTTCCCACTGAATCCTTCGTCATCGAAATATTTAGGTGATAGAATTATAGGATTGTAAAAATCCCCAAGGGCTTCTGGGTTTTCTTGAAAATCCCCTGCTATAGTATATGCTTGAGCAGAATGAAGCATTGGATATGGGTTTTGTATAATACTGGTAACTAGTTCTTGAGAATAGTTATAAGAGTTTATAAGATCTGAAATACCCCCGAGATCCATAAAATATATTTTATCCTCTAATCCGGGTATTAAGTAATTTCCATATCCAATCATATCATCACCAGAATTATATACGAAATTATTTATAGCGATAATACCATCTACGGTTCCAATTCCTTTGTTATTAAATAACGCTTCGCCGCCGATACCTGTCGTAGTCAATTCTGCATTCTCCATAGTAGAATGGAAGTTGCTTATACTCTGTGAAACTCCTCCCCCAGTATCTCCTATATTCACTTCAAATATATAATTATCAATAGGTAAAGAAGCACCACTTCCAGTAAGAGGTTGTATATTCATTGTAGATGATAGTCTCCATAACTCGGTATCTCCATCAGTATTTATATAAACAGCCTCCTGCATACCTACCTTAGAAACATTAATACTCTGAGATGTATTATCTACTAATATACCCTTTGATGCTGTCAATTGTGCTGTAATTGTTCTTATTTGCCCAGGTGGATCATTCATTATAGCTCCGTGTACATCTACCCAGTCATCGAATTTTAAACTAGGATCCGGTGTTGAATAGGGGGTTCCGCTTATATCCCATTCCCATGTATCAGGTAAATTGGGGGACCCTATAGAAGTATCAGTAAAATCAACTGTTTGCGACATCATTAAGGAAGACAATGTTTTGGTGAAAGATGCTGTTACTGACGCAACGAGAACTGTAACTAAATTAGCAGAATATTTAGAATCTGTTACATTATTGTCATCTGTTATTTGCAGGGTCACATCATAATCACCAGGTGTATTATAAACTACATTAGCAGTAGCTCCTGTTGCTGAAGGGATAGATCCACCCTGGAATGTCCATATCCTTTGATATGGCTCTGTGCCACCTATTGTTGAATCTTCAAAGTTAATTGATTCTGTTTGGTATATTGAAATTGACATTATCTTTTATTTTTTAGGTTCCTTGTGTATATGTGAAATCGACAACTAATGCTGGCGGAGCTCCTGGTACAGTAGCAGGTATAGCTCCGGTTCCTATTGTTGTAGCGAATATATTAAAAGTAGTATTAATTGGTTCTGATGTTGTTAACAGAGCACTCGCATTTGATGGGATTACTCTATAATAGAAATTTGTTATATTTGGATCATCTGCAGAATTCAACTGTTCAGCAGCATCACCTAGTGTTATATAAGCTGATGGACCAGTAATTCCAGAGGGTGCATAGAAAGTAGCTCCTATAGGAAACGGGTATTTATCCTTTCCTGGATTTAATTTAATATTGTCGCCAACCTTTGCATTATGTAATTCAAAGCCTCCTAACCATCCATTGTTATATTCAAAATCTTCCCATGTATGAGCATATGCTTCATCCCATGTAGATTCTGAAAGCATATTCCAGTTCATATTCTTAGTTCCAAAATATACAAGATTATCTAAAAGTGTATCAGGATCAGTTGGATCCCATTGTACATATCCGGTTCCACCTGTAATACCTCCCGATAATACACTATCGTATGAATATAATTCAAGTGATCCTGTCAATTCAACTGTTAATTTAGCGCCATTACCTATTCCTCCTATTTCTGGATTAGATACTATATTTATAGGTGCTGGTGACGAATCTGGTGATGTAGATTGCGCAAAATAATCAGGATATGTAGTTATAAGATTGATTTCTTCTATTATAGAATTAACTGTTGCCTGCAGATTAGAACCAGAGGTTGTAGCTCCCGCAAGAACACCATCTATAAATACCGATATAGAACCTCCGCCAGTTACTTTTTGTTCTGGTAATAAATCTGTCATAACATAATAACCAGTACCACCTGCAACAGATGCTACTCCGGAAGTTGGACCTACAGCAAACTGTGGATATAAAATATATGGAACCTGAAAGGTATATCCAGTAGCTCCATCAGGAATTGAGATTCTCCATGATTTATTTAGATCGTCTATAGAACCAGTAACAAATATCTGGCTGTTTTCTGTGAAAGAATGTTCCTGTGAGGTTCTAAATGTGGTAAATCCATATTGGCTTCCTGAAATCCAATTAGAATATACTGCAGAAATATCCAGTATATTTTGGGTCAATTCAAAATATCCAGATGCTCCTGTTGAGTCGGTATACTTATTTACGAGTAATTCCTGTCCATCTATGGCATTATTTCCATATATAGCGAATTGTAAAATGTCCTCTGGAATTTCAGTTTTTAATTCATCGAAGGTCTTTCCCTCTGCAGGGAATTCCCATATAGAATCATAATCGTCCCATGGTCTTATTGTCTGATCCCATGTATAATTCTCATTTTCTTTATACCTAGACCATGCATCAATTGTGATTTCCTTTGGTGATACGGTGACTGCAGATTTTTTAATCTTTCTATTTTTAAAATTAAAAGAATCATAAAGGAAACACGTAACATCATAGACTCCTGTATATGGTAAGAAATGAGCAAGTTTATAAAAATCTTTGGTATATCCTCTATATGAGAAGCTATAGCCAGAACCTTGCTGTGTTGAGCTCTTTTCTATGACCCATTCAATCTCATTATAAGTTGTAAAATCTACAGTCTCCCAAGTAAGAGCTTTCTTATCACTTCCATTTTCTGGTAATTCAAGAGAATCCCAATCCATCGACATATCGTCCCATGTCCAGCTATCTAGAATTAATTCCAGTACCAGTGGCATTCCTATTGGATTTTTATAAGGATCACCTGTCACTGGATCAATAAATGAAACACCGTCATGAATTCCTTCTCCTAGATTTTTAAGTAGTCCATTCTCTTTTAGATAATAGAATTCAGATATAGCGTCAAGCATAGTTGAATTTTCAGAAGAAGAATAGTATTGTGATTTTTTAAGTGGTTCTATAGAATTCCCAAGATCAGATACATTTGCATCTAGTATTAATGCACTTCCGTTTAATTTTGAAGTATTAACGCTAGAATAATAATATATCGTCGATTCCTCTTGTGGATTTACATCAATGGAGATTATAGTTCCTGATTCCCCACCATTATTAGATACACCAAGAGGTGAAGACCCGGTTAATCCTGAATTTGTGGTTAAATACAGATCATAGCCACTGGTAGCTAAATAGAAACTATATTTCTTTCCCTTTACTAGGTTGAGAACTGGATTATCTCCAGTAACCCCAGAAAATCTGAATGTATCCCCGGATGGTCCTATGACAGATACGGTAATATCCTCTGAATCATAATAGTTCATAGGAGTTTGTATTGAATTAGGATCTTTCCGTAATCCAAAGGCTCTTAGATCCTCTATGAATCCGAAATCTGGATTAGACTTAAAATCTACAAAATTACCAGAATCTATATCACTTCTTTTGAGTGTATCATTCCAGCTTTTTGTATTATAAACATTAAAATAAACTCCTTCTCCAGTGATATCAATAATTCTTGCATTTAGAGGCAGATACGTTTTCTTCAATCTTTCCTTTAGTGCGAATAACTTCAATAATACTTCCTCTTGTGAAAAAAGGAATGCTTCGTTTGTTATAGGATATCCATACGGGTCTAGTAATGTAGATTCTGTATTAATATCATAATATAATCCAAATAATGATGTTTTTTTATAAGTCTTACTAGGAATTAAAGTAAACTCTGATGAAATATCAAGAACATATTCTCCGTCAGCATTTTGTCCATACGTTTGCTCTAATCTATATTTTCCGGAATTTGCATTATCTAATACGTCATTAATTAGGACGCTCTGGTTTATAGTTCTATTCTCTTTATAGTGATTAAGAAAAATCTTATTTTCCTCCGCAGGAGCTAGTGAAATCCTATCATAGTTTAGATTTAGCCAATATTCTTTTATTCTAAGATCCTGGTAACCAAAGAAATTTAATGCTCCTATAAGTCCCTTGTAACTACCTATATATGGAAATATATCATCACCTGCAACCAAAAGCTCCTTTCTTTTCTCATTTATCTCAATATAATCAGGGAGTGGTTCGCTTGAATCGTGATCTCGAAGAATTACTGAATCTTCTCCGAAGAAAGCTCTTCCTAAATTATTTGTTAATACATCCAATCTTGTATCCTCACCTATTATCTGACCATAGAAAAGAATTTCCATGATTTTTCTGGGAGTTTCGTATGAAATATCTTCTAGAATTAACCTTCTCTCGTAAATTTCAGCACCGTCACTATTTGAATTCAACGCAACGTTTATTGAAAATGCTCTTGATGGAGTTTGATCTTCAGGGGTAGATATTAGTCCATTTACAAACGAGTCAGAAGTATTTTGGATAACCTCAGTTGATATATTCTGGTAGTTAGTTATTGATGGTTCACCACCAAGTTCAGTATCATTCTCTGTAATTTTATAGGTAAATATAACATTACTCACATCAAAATTTCCATAACTATCATTTTCCCATCTGGTTCTCCAGAATACTGAAGAACTAGATCCAGTGACACCTGAGTGTGGATATCCAATAAAACTATCACCTGTAACTGAATCTATAAACTCCTGTAATATAAAAATTTGTTGATTTTCATAAAGACCGGTTGACACCGGATCGAAATATATAGATCCCTCGAAATACCCACCTGGTAGATTCTCTGTAACTGTTTCTATATACGCAGAATTACCATCTGATATATTTACAGGGCCTATTAATCGTGAGAATGTTATCGTGACAATGGAACTTGAGACCACTATAGATGATATTGAGCCTGTCAATACATTAGATGGATAAAATGTTATTTTCAATGATATATTTCCACCCTGAGAGATATTCTGGTTAATAGAATTTGCCCATGCTGTTATATCATAGCTATTCATATCCTGTATGTTCATATACAGTACCTTTGATGCTATATCATATAGAGATACCTTTCCTGCTGATGGTGAGACAGTAGTTGATGCAGATTCATAATTAGAGTTAAACGTTAAAGGTATGGTAGCATCTGCTCCCACGTAATTAAAATTTAGCGGATTACCATTCTTATCAAAAAATTTCAAATATTTATTAGCCATGTTAAAAAACTCTTCTGTTGTTAAAAGGTACTGTATAGTTAAACGAATTTCTAATTTGTTTAACACTTTCTATTAGAGCAAAAATCACTTTCTGTAAATACGAGAGCGTTTCCTCTTTATCAGGATTTCTGAATATTACATTCGATAATGTTCTCTTAAATATTTGATCTTTATAATCAAAACCTTCCAATACTTCATCATTAATAGAATCTCTCACATCGGATAAATTATCTCTTTGGTCAAACTGATAATAGCGCCTTTGCATCTGAATTGGTCTTATGTCATTCATTATAGATGTATACTGTAATGATGATGAACATGGACTATATAATACATTTCCTGTTGCATCTGTAATAGTCTTCCTATATCCAGAGCATCCAATATTAAGTGCTCTTTCTTCTGCTTCTGAAATAGTTTTATACAGATCTGATTGTGCTTCGAAATCCAGTGTATGTGTTCTAAATCTAACTCCATTTACTGTATATGAGCTGCTTTTTTCTGGGAAATATGGACTAAAATCTTTTTTCATACGTTATCTATTTTGTGAGATTAACTTCTTTCTTGAATCATCATTAAGCTTACTGATGAAATTTCTAGAATTTATTGATATTATTGATATATTCAAAGCTGATGGCTTACCATCAATTATTCCGGTTTCATATGATATTCCATTTCTATCATTCCATCCACCTCTCATAAGAACCAATTCACCTCTGCCAATTATAATATCACCAAAATAGTCCAATCCTATTTGCTTTCCACTCTGTGCTGCTGAAATATTAGCAAGGTTATTAATGGAAGTATGATATTTTTCATTATCCTCTCCTATGAAATTAAACGAAACAGAATCTATTCCATCTATTCCCTCTATTAAAGCTATTATATCAGATTTTGGTATACTATCTCTTCTCTTATTATTGAGCATATAGTCTGATATAGCAGTGCGTACTTTATCTCTGAGTACCTCTGGATCAAATCCTTCAAATATTGACATTGATACATTACCGATAAACCTCTTTATTTCTGGTTCAATTATCTTAACTACAGTAGTTGCTATCATTTGTCCAGAGTCCTCGATTAAATTAAGAATTGATAGTCTTTGTGATATAGATAATAAGAACGAATTCTCAGTAATATCAAAATAATCCTGGTTACTTGTCATTCCTATAGTAACATCAGGTACTAGAAAAACGTAAATCACATTATCATCATCAAGATAATCATCATCAAAAGTAGAGAATGCTTGTATTTGCGAAAATATATTGAATTTATGTAAAAAGATCTCATAGTTCTCGGAGTTAGCAAAAACAAAGGATCTACTAGTTTTAGGTGCAACCAAACGTGTAATTTCAATAGGTTCTGGATCAGCTCCAAACGAAGGATCTAAAACTCCCTCAATTTTTATATAATTATTCAGATTAACAGTATTACCAAACAAATCTGTGCCCTCGTCCAAAAATCTATATGATAATGTCTTATCTCCGCTAGACTGTATATTTCCGCTGTATCCAGATGTCTGTAAATACTCTACAGTTATTCTGCTTCCAGCCTGTGGAATTTTCCCATGCATAGAATTACCAAAGTAAACATCAACACCCTCTGAAATTCCGGATCTTATTAAAAATCCCTCTCGCTCGAGTGGAATATCATAGAGCGATTCATAGCGATTCCATTTATTGCCATTGACATATACATTAACATAGAAATGATCTATTAAAGCACCAGATTTAGATGGAATATTAAAGCTTTGTAAAGCCTTTCCTGTTCCAGTAACTACTGCTTTAGTAAACGCTCCCTGTACTATTTTAAAATTAAATGATGCAGTTCTATTAAGAGGAACCTTCATACTTGGCGCATTGAGGATTAGAGAATATGGTGTTCCGTTTTGTAAACACTGGATCCTTGAATTCTCCTGAATGAATACTGCACCACCACCTGCATCAGATTCCTTAAGATTCCATGCTATTAATACCTCTCCTTGTGCGGCCATTCCTCTAGATGGATCGTGACCTGCTAAACGCGCTAAACTTTTTATCGAGTATGTTCTAGATGCTTCCTGAATATTCAATTCTGTTATAGAATCCTCTATGAAATATAATATCATCTGTGAGATATTCTCTAGAACAAATAGAATTTGTCCCCATGCTGATGCAACTGTAAATACATTTCTCGACTGATTATAGACTCTTTGTAGAAATTCGTAGGAATCACTTAATAATCCCTGAATCAGAATATTATTCTTTTTAAAAATATTGTTTGCCATTTTTAACTTACTTTAATTGAAACTGCAGGTCCAGAATCCCCTGTATTTGGAATAAAAAAATCTAATAAAGCTATATCTCTTTCCATACCCTGAAAGAATTTTAGATTGAATGATCCTCCTAATTGGCCAAAAAGGGGGATATATGTATTTAAACTATTTTGGATTTCCTCTCGTAAACTTTGTTCTGATAAATCGAATACGAATATTTTCTCCTCTAGACTTAGTCCGAATTTGGGATCACCTAGTACTTCTCCTTTATTAGTAAGCAGGAGCATTTTTAACTGACCTAAACAGATCTCTACAGGATCTGAAACCTCTACAATATCCTTTTTGTAATTTAAATCGCTTGGATCTCTGTTATAAATTTCAACCATTAGGAATTTTTATTTCCCAATATATATCAACTTAAAGAAGTACATAAAAACTAAACCAAATACGATGTATATGGATAGTGTACAAAGCCTCTGCAGAAGATTTTTATTTTAATTCCATTGAAGGAAATACGAAGGTGTATTCTCGTTATTTATCATCTCCATTACCTCAAGAAGTTCTCTATCGCCATCACTTCTAAGATCCGCTGTATTTACCGTGATTCCGCCGGGTAAGTTATAATTAAATGCACTAAGTACTCTTGATAAACTAATTTTTGCCTTTGCATAGCAATATCTGACGAATAATTCATCATCATATAAATCATCAGGATCTATCGCTACGAAACATCTAACTGCTACATCCATTCCTCCTGAATCTACACCATTATTAACCCCAGTAAGACCGGATCTATTTGGATCTCTACCTAATATAGTAAGTTTTTTACTATTCTTATTCCATTTAAAAGCATATGTACTCAATAGATATGCCTGTGCAAGATCGAAATACGAGTACATTACTGTTCTATAAACTAAGTTGTCCCCAGTAAACGGAGATAGTAATAGTTCAGAGCCAAGTAATTTAGAATCTCCAAAATCTCTATCAGGATTTCCAGAAATTCCCATTCCATTCACTTCCCTTACATCATATACTGATATTATTCTTTCTGGTAATTTTACTTGTCTTGTTCTCTTAAAGCTTGGGTTCTGGAATAGATTATTAGCTAATATGAAAACCCTATCTTCAACTGCATATTGATAGTTATCGTACATGAATAAACTAGCACGTCTTATTATACGGTGAATCTCATCATCGTTAAGATTATATGGAAGAGAACAGCTTGCAGCTAGATCATCTTTTATTTCTTGTACTAATTCCTCTAAAGTCATATTAATAATTTTGATTTTTAAACTTACTATTTGATGGGGAATCATTTAGATTCTTTAATCTCGAATCTGTTATAAACCTAGATTGTCTGATATCATTGAATCCCTTAACTTCCTCAGTTTCTTTACTTATTTGTGCATTTCTTCCAATGTCACATTTTCTTATGATTCCGCCATTTACTTCGCAATCAATTATCTTTTGTGGTGAGTCTATATAGCACGAATCTAAGATATTATTAAACCCTGCACTTGTATTCTGTATCTTACTGTCATACACTTTATTAGAATTAACTATATCTGAATCCAATAATTCTGAATTTTTTACATTGCAACTATATAGATTACAATTAGATAATATTCCATTTCTTATCTTACAATCTATTAAATCTATATCTTCTATGATTATAGAATTTTTACATTTTGCACCCTTTAATTGGAATCTTCCTGTGGTAGTATCATAATTGAAAAACCCATATTTAACATTTCCCTCTACTATTATGTCGAATACCTTTTCTCTTATAAAAGTAAAGTATGTTTTTATATTTTCCTCATATCCCTTTAGATCAACTAATAAATGAAAATCTGGGAAATTTGAGAAAAATGACTCTGCATTAGAAAAACTTCGAACCACTTTAGAATAGTCCTTCATCATTTCTTTCAGTTTTTCAAGATCCTTATTTTCATACCCTCTTGCTCCTGTTAAGATATCATATAATAACAGAACTATATAATCAACTACATCTCTTATCTGTGTAATCTTTTTCTGATAATCTCTACCACCTAGATATCTAATCTCTATGTAGCCATCTGGAATTTTAGTAAAATTGGCTCCGTAATATTTTTCATCTGGTATTTTAAATAATCTTGAATCTATCGATGAAATATTCTCAAGAACTGAGAATCTATTTCTTGGAACTATTCTTTTTATAGATTTAGCATATACATTATTTGTTCTGTTACCGAATTTTGAATATATTAATCCTTCATCAACGCCAAGAATAAATTTAAGTCTGTCTAAATCCTCCATTTTTCCTATCTCCCTATGGGATTTATCAAAACTTATCGAAAACTGGAATGCACATTTATCCGTGGTCCATCCATTTTCATCGATCCATCTTAGCACTTTAATTAAAATAGGAACAGCTTCCGGATATGGAAGCGGTCCCGTAATTAGTTCATTCATTTTTCCGCCACCTGAATAATCAGGTTCTAACTTAAAATTAGACGAGTTTACCGCCACCTTCGAATGGTATTTTTCACTCAGAACTATATTCTTATTTAAAAGTTTTGATAAAGAATCTACAATTCTACCTCTTACCATATCGGAAAAAAATTCAAATTCAAATCCAATTACAGAAGAGCTTAGAATTTGTACTTTATCAAAATGCGATTTTTTATTCATCCTCTGGTTCAGCAAATATTTTTCCCATTATAGGGTCAACTTCATATAGATTTACCCATATTGAATCTCCACTTCGAAGGTTTTTATGCTCGTCTCCCAATTTGTCACCTGGAATTAAAGCTAGTATACCAAATTCATTCAATTCTATGAGAGCCCCGTTTTTTCTTTTGTGTTTTACAGTAGCTTCTAATGGCTCACAAGTACCACCCTCTATTTCCTTTTTAAATTCATATAGCTTAAGAGTTTTTTCTACTGGCTCTCCAAAGGTTAATGTAAGTCTATTATCATCCTTTACCTCTTTGATATAAAACTCTATTTCATCGCCAGATGAAAAGCCTTCTACTATATTATTATCAAATTCAGTTTTATGTAGTAACCCAGTATAAACATCCTCCCATTCAACGAAAAGTCCGAAGTTAGATTTACCTGTAACATATCCCTTATATTTCTTAGTAAGATCAAGTTCCTGAATTTTCTGATCCATGATATTATGCAAATATTTCTTATATGAAACTACGAAAATATCCTTTTTTGGTACATAACCATCTATCATAACATAAATTACCTTTCCTACATAGGATTCAAAGTCTGTTATTTTATTAGCAGCAGCAAGAGAACCAGGAAGAAAACATTTTATTCCTTGTACATCAACAATATAACCTCCTCTATTGACACTTTCGACCTTTGCTTCATATGCTATGGTCTCTTTTTGTATTTGTTCATAAAATTCGATTCTAGTACTTTCTATAAAACAGTCGACTATTGATCCATAATACGTTCCTGCACTATTTCTTGTAATAACTTCTACTACTGAGCCTGGAACTATGTCCTGCCAGAGTATTCCAAGCTTTTCTGCATCTCTTCTCTCCTTGTCAAGATCTATATAGACAGTTTGGCCAGAGTTAGTTTGTGCTAAAGCTCTGTCCGTAAATACAGCAGTAATATTACATCTGCAAGACGCACCATCTCTAAGATCCTTAGAGGAGTCTACAGAACTAAGAGACCCTGTCATCATATCATACAGAGACTGTGCATATTCACCATGGCAATATATCTTCTCACCATCAAGTGTTGATATTCCTTTATTCACAGAAAATCTGGACAAATCATCCCAGTCAAAATCTACTAATGCTACTTCATTTAAATTCTTTGTTGTGTTCATTTATTTTTATTTTTAAAAGATTAGATCTTTCTATATATCACTCCTGATAACAACTTAATTTGAAGGACCAAATTATCAAGAAATAAGGGAAGGTAATAGGTAATTATTAATAAAGTCCATTTCTCTATTTATAAAAACGCGCATATTATTTGGTGTTGTAATCATACTTATCGGTTCTTTAGATACCTTAAATTTATTAATTCCATCTATAACTACACCATCGAATATGGTAGATCTTTCACCATTTTCGGTTCCATATACTTTTATATTACCATTTAGAACGTATGAATAACTATTTTCATCGAGATATACGATATCTTTCATAGAGTACATAATAGAATTTAGAACTTTTATGCTATTGCCCAAAGAATCTAATGAATATTGTGAATATCTAAAGTCATTTTTTCCAAGCAATCTTGTGGGTGTGGATAGCGTACTATATCCTAATAGGTTGTCTGTAGAAAACCCAGGATCTTGTACTGAAAGGTTATCCTTTAATATAATATCGCTATCTCCATTTGACAATCTATCAGAACCGATTACTTTGAAAAAGTCCTCTATTCCTTCTTCTGTAGACGAATCAGAATTCTGGTTTATTGCATTCCATAATTCACTCTCCTCACTACCGGATCCATTAGATCCAAGGAATGATAAGGAAGAATAACCACCATACATCAGACCAATGGATTCAGAAACACCTTCTATGGCTATATCGCTAGATTTCTTTCCAAATAAACTAGCTATTATAGATGGTAATAGAGACGGAATCTCTATTGCGATTGATGCGGTAACTGCTATTAATCCCTTAATACTTTCCCATATACCTATCAATTTTACAGGAAGATATTTTTCCATGATATACAGAACTGTTAGATTGGGATTCTCTGTTGATAATACAGCACTAAGCTTCTCTGAATTTTGCGTTATATCACCATATAACATATCAGTGGAATTATTTTCTAGATACGATGGATCTGATAAAACACCAAGAATGTAATATGGTACATCTGCATCTATTCTTTCCTTTGATGTAATAGTAAAAATACCTAGTTCGCCATTTATTGTCAATGAGATTTTGGATCCTATATTAAGACTTGATATAAGAATTGTGCTGTCCTCTACGGTATTAGTTATAGATGAAATCTTGATATACTCAATTATGTCGGAATCACCATATTCTATAACAAGTTCACCTTCTAGTGGGGAACTGGTAGACAATGATATAAAATATGGTAGATCTATACTAAGGTCTGTTTTACCACTACCAGTCGGCAAAGAATTCCGTTGTTCAGCAAAGAAACTTTGGCTAGGTTCATACGTGCTTAACCCACTTTTAAATCTTCCACATATTAGATCAGAGAACAAAGGCTGTAGTCCTTTTGATGGATCATCAGGGTCGTTTAAAGCATCTTCATCAAGTTCGCCCTCTAGTGGGGAACTGGTAGACAATGATATAAAATATGGTAGATCTATACTAAGGTCTGTTTTACCACTACCAGTCGGCAAAGAATTCCGTTGTTCAGCAAAGAAACTTTGGCTAGGTTCATACGTGCTTAACCCACTTTTAAATCTTCCACATATTAGATCAGAGAACAAAGGCTGTAGTCCTTTTGATGGATCATCAGGGTCGTTTAAAGCATCTTCATATGACATTATTGGTGTTATCATAGGCGAAATAAAAGGGGAAAGAAAACTAAGAAAACCTTCAGCAATTAAACCGCATAATAATTTAAGTGGATTTGAAATTCCATTTATGACTGTACGTATTAAAGATACTGGGTTAGTAATTTTCTTTGCTAATCCTGATATAACTCCCTTTATAATAACCACAGGAAGTAATAACATCCTGAAGTAGTTTAATAATATTCTTATAAGAAAGAATGGGTTATCTGCAGCTATTTGAAGTAGTCTACCAAAACCTATCAGATCTTCTTTTGCTTTCTCTGTGGCATCTATATTTCCAGCTGCTTTACTATCCTGCAGTTTTTTAAAATCCAATATTGGAAACTTACCCGCTAGTATTCCACTAAAAACCTGGTTAGGGTTTAAGCCACCTATATTTCCAAGATTTTCTATAAAAGCACCTGTTGGTGAAGATGCAGAAACAGTACTAAAATCACCTATATTTAATGACAGCAAAGACGATAATGGGAAAACAAGTCCTAGTGCGGAAAAAGGTATTATTATCCCACCATTCTCGTCGGTAAAACCTCTTAAAAGTATTTTCCTATCATTAGATAAAGTTGTATTAGAAAAACCAGGGATTTTTACTTCTGATGATTCCTGTGCATTTGTTACATTTGTAATTTCTACAGAAAGCTCCTTAAAACCTTCATAATCACTTACATTTGTTATCACAAAAGAGGTAGAACCACCTTCTACGTTGATCATAGCTTCGTCACCAATACCCAATAACAGCAATGATGTATTCACAGAAGCAGTTTTCGTAGTATTATTAACTCTGAGGGTTTTTATACTTGACGAATTAGCATCTGGTGTTGTAATAATCCCTTCTATTGGTATATCCTCACTAGAGAAACTTATATCGTAGTCATAGTTCTCTAGCTTCGACTCTATAGAATCGCTAGATGCATCGGCTATAAGGGTTTGTAATTTTCTTATATCATCTGTACTTCCTCCCGTGGAATTAACTACAACACTAACAGGAAATGGGAAATCACTTAACGTGCTATTAATTCCCTCATCAACTAGGAATTGAAGGGGGTTAGAAAATATTGTTTTTATGCTCTTTAATGATTCCTTTATTTCAGGTAATCCCTTACTCAATACGTTTTTTCCTATGAATATGGGAGCAAACGAACTTGCTAATGATTTTTCAAGTACTCTGGTCTCTAACTTAATCAACATTCCAAGTCCAGGTAGATTTGGATTTGGTATCGAAAACTTATCATCATCAATTATCTCTTTAGAGGTTTCGTTGATATTATCTATGAAATCAGATATAATAGATTCATCTAATATTTTATCAGGTAAAATTCCCATTATTTAGTTTTTGATACATTAGATAGATGTGTTGGTGTAGAAGGGATTACAGGAGTACTTGTAGGTGATCCTATATTGCCTATATGCGTATGTGAGTTAAAAAAAGTTTGGAATGTATTTCCCTTGATGAGAGACTCTACAGCAGTTTCACCAAGTTCAATATTATTAGATTTTATAATTACCTTATTATTTTCCATTCTAATTTGATCCGCACCCATTTCGATAACTATTCGTAATTTACAGCCATCCTGTGTATCTAATTGTATTTTAGCATTATCTAAAGAAATATTCAATCCTTTGCTCTGAGTATAGAATATCTTTAATGGACCTGGCTTTGCAGAGCTATCATATATTAATGAATGTGCTCCTTCATAGGAATCCTTTATTTCTGATTTAAGATCCTCGTCAGCATTCCATTCCGCATAATAAACCATTCTGTAATAATTTTCACCATTAAACTCGACTGTTACAACTGCTCCTTTTTTAGGAACAGATAACATACCAGACCCGTTTTTCCCGAATGATATACCATTAATTTGTGTTGCCCATGGGATATCTTCAATATCAAGGTCATCAAATATACCAAAAACCCTTATTCTTGCTCTCCCTTCAAAAAGTGGGTCGTCTATATCAACTATTTCTCCTATGTATATGGACATATGTAAATTTATTGTTCATCATAATCATCTGGGTTTTTATCGCCCAGACTAATGTTATATTTATCTGCTGGCTTCATATTGCCTAAATCTAGTTTAGGCTGCATTATAAAATCTCCATTTGTATTTGGATATGCATCACCTAATGAATAAATGTCATTATTTCTTTCTCCGTCTTTGTATATAGCTGCAGGTGTAGTAGAAAATGAATTTTCTGGTGATCTTAACTCACCATTAACTGTAATGAACTTATTTTCTGGATAAATCCTATCTGGCTCCATATCATTCTTTGATTCAACATTCTTATAAACTCCCTCCGGAGTCAATGTCTTATCACTGGTCACATCTTTATATACATCATCATTTAGTTCTGTCTTAGTTGCTATTGGTGTTTTATATACATCATCA
>ERZ889078.27-NODE-27-length-101488-cov-21.163113_pt1 | contig 101488 bp, 90 predicted proteins | sample MGYA00521266_ERZ889078 | MGnify/ENA primary metagenome ERZ889078 (study PRJEB32303, sample SAMEA104408618) | aquatic metagenome | biome: Brackish water; feature: Pelagic; material: water | place: Baltic Sea | collected 2014-06-16T06:34:00 | depth 76,534 m ... | reverse complement strand
ATCAAAAACCTGAAATCGTTTTTGGAGCTTGGTTTTTCTTTTGAAAAACAAAGCTAATCAAAAACCTGAAATCGTTTTTGGAGCTTGGTTTTTCTTTTGAAAAACAAAGCTGTGCAAAAGATTTAATCTTTTGGAGTTTTATTTTAAAAACAAAACTTTTTAAAATGAAGTTTTATTCTTTTTGATAACGAATTTATTGCCGAGGTCGCATAGTTCGGTATTGCGCAGGATTGCTAATCCTGTTCCTTTGGAATCGCGGGTTCAAATCCCACCCTCGGCGTTTTCATTATCATTCAAACGTCTCGTATGAGATTTGACCGTTGAGCAGAGCTCAATATGTCAAAACCCATCATGATGTTCTTATTCAAAATGAAATTCAGAAAATGATCTTTTCTGAGTTCATAAAAATAAAAAAGGTTTTTTTTATGAAAGTAAATGCTAAACTAAAAGAAGGTTTTGAAGACTTAGGTTTTCCAAAATATGAAACTGAGAATTCTGCAGCAATAGACTTAAGAGCTGCAATTGAAGAAACAATTATTCTAAAACCAGGAGAACATAAACTAATTTCGTCAGGATTATTCATGGAAATACCGCAAGGTTATAATTTACGAATCACACCAAGAAGTGGATGGGCTTACAAACATGGAATAAGTATTGTAAATTCGCCAGGCATTATTGACGCCGATTATCGAGGAGAAATAGGCGTTATTTTAATTAATCACGGAAAAAAAGATTATGTAATTGAACGAGGAGACCGAATTGCACAAGCAACTTTATCTAAATTTGAACAAGCAGAGTTTACAGCTGTAGAAGAATTATCGCAAACAAAAAGAGGCGATGGTGGATTTGGAAGTACTGGCAAGAACTAATTAAATTAATTTACTTTTCTTACTTTTTTATGCAGATAATTTTATAAAGAGTCGGGGTTTTCTCTGACCTACATCTCGATAGCGGGGTAGGGCAGCCAGGAACAAATGGCTTTTGTGGTCATCTGCTGTAAGTGCCCGTCGGGCTCATAACCCGGAGGTCGGAAGTTCAAATCTTCCCCCCGCTATACTTTTTAATTCTTATTCCGGGTTATTTCGATTTTTTTACGGGCACTCTCGAAAGTATTTCGATTTTTTCTAAGGAAGCTTTATGAATTATGTGTTTATTATATGAATTATGATTTTTAATTTAAAAAAAGAAGTTCACTTAAGAGGTCTTGTGTTTGAAAATATTGCTAAAGTTCTCGTCAGAAAAAATATGAACAATAATTTTGTTTTCATGACTAAGTATTTTAATTCGTTAGATGAATTGGTTGTAAAATATTGTTTAAATTTGTCTTGTTTTGATGTGTCTCTTCTAAATAGAATTAATAAACAATTTCATTCTATAGATTTAATTGGTTTTGAATTAAATAATCATGAAGATCGTATTGTTCAAGATTTATTATTTTATGAAGTGAAAACAAAAAGCTCTTCTAATAGTTCTAGATATGATATTTGTGCTTCTTCTTCTGAAATTTATGATTTCTTAAAAAAGAATGGATTTTCAATTTTCTTAGTTTCTTTTGTTATTTTTGAAAATTGGAATTATTCTTTTAACATACATAAATTAAACTTGAATAAACTAAGAGTTTATTCTAAATATTCTCAAATAGTAAACATTCCGTCTTCATAAATTACTTTCGTCTTGCCATTTGGTAAATGAGCTGTTACAACTCGATTCTCTGTAGAAACTAAGTCTGTGTGTACTGTTGATTCATTAAATCCCCAATTTTTCCATTGTTTTTTTGTAACTTTTGACGGGTTTTTCGTGCACGAATCTTTGTAAGCTTGTCCGACTGCGACGTGTGTGTTTCCGTATTTGCCACCAACGTTTTCATCAAATAATGTTTCGCCCATGAACTTGGTTATTTTTGAGAATCTCTTGTCTGTTAGTGAGAATTCTCCTAGTTTGTCGGCGTTTTCTTGTTTTATCATTTCTTTTAGAATTTTTTCGCCTTTACTAGCTGTTGCTTTTACTACTTTTCCTTTTTTGAATACTAAAACCCCGTTTTTCATCAAGTTTCCATATCTATATAGTGGTTCTGTAAAATTATATGTTCCTTCGGTTCCTGGCCAGTCTGGCGAGATGAATAGTTCAAAGCTTGGTATGTTTCTTCCTGATCCTCCAAGCCATTTTCGGTTTTCTCCTAGTTTTACCCATAAATCTGTTGATTTTGATTTGACGTGAACTTTTTCGATTTTTAGTTTGTTGAGTGCTTTTTTTATTCGTTCTAGTTCAGTGTATACTTCTTGCCATTTTTTAACAGGGTCTTTTTCATTTAGAAAACAAGCATTTGCAATTTCATTCCAATATTCTTTTATGCTCATTTTGGCTTCTTTTGCCATTGCAGGGGTTGGATACATTGCTAGTGTCCAAGTGAATTTTCCTTTGTTTTCTTTTTTTTCTCGCCATTTCATATATGGTTTGAATGCTTTTTGTCTAGTCATAATTTTTTGAATGTCTATTCCTTGTAATTCTTTTTTGTTAGTGTCTGCAATTATCATAACTGTATGGTCTACTTCATCAACTAGTCCTTTCAAGTATTTTGTTGGTAGAAAATTTAATTGTTCTTCTGTTGCTAATTCGAAATATTCTCGTCCAATGTCGTCTGGGGTGTATTGTATTATTGGGTGTCCGCCTGATTTTAGTACTGCTCGTCTTAAATGTACTAACATTGGTTTTGCATTTTCTGGAACATTTATTGCGACCACATCGCCTTTTTTTATTCCTTTAAAATCATTGAGTGCGAAATTTATTAGTATGTTCGCGTAGTTTTCTAGTTGTCTTTCTGTTGCTTTGAATTCCATTTTTTTGTCCTCTCTATTTTTTGTATTGTTCAAATGATATTTCTTTTTTTAATAAATCGTATGTTTTTGAAATATCTTTATCTTCGAGCAGAAATGTTGCTTCTGTTTCGGTGTTGACTATATCTAGTATAGAAATGTTTTCATTTGCGAAAGTTTTTGTGATTGCAAAATAAAATCCTGGGTGTTCAATATTTTCTTGTGGAATTTTTATTGATATTGATGAAATATTTTCTTTTGTTTTTTTTATTGTTTCATCTTTTAGTATTTCTAAAAATCTTTCCTTGTACTGGTCATTTGTTATTATTAGTATTTCATAGTTTCCTTGTATTATATTTAGTGTGTCGTTTTGGTTAAAATCTACTTCTTCGTATAATTTTATGAGTTTTTTGTAAATGTTTGGTGATTTTAAGACCGATATTTTGTATAAATTTGATTTAATTAGCAAATTTGATTTTCTTGATAATTGGATTTTATGTATGAATTCTTCATTTTGTTCTACAAATCTTCTAATGGACATTGATATTGCTGCGAGTTTTGTTTTTGTTCCTAATTCTCGTTCAATGTCTGGTTGTAGATATTCTGCTAGGGCGCCTATATTTACTAGCCCTTTTGCTAGTGCTTCTTGTATGAATAGTTTGTCTTTTAAGAGTTTTTTTGTAATATGTGAAGTTGTTACCATAACATTTTACCTCAAATTAAGTTATTGTGAATAACTATTTTATTCGCAATTCAGAAATTAACATTCATTCTCAATTTCTGTTAAATATTTAACATTAAGTTAATATATAATATAAAGTTTTCTATTACTAAAATGGAAAACATACAATATAATATAGGAACTCTTGCTGAATCTGAAAGATTGGTTGTTCAACAACAAACTCCAGTACTTCAACCAGTTTATGCAACTGTTGAGCCAAGACTTTATAATGATTCTGTTGCGGAAATTGGTGGGCCTCAAGAATTTCTAAGCGAAGAAGCTTTAGCTCTATATAATAATAGTCGTTAATTTAATTCTTCTTTTAATGTGATGGTTCCAACCATCGTAATTGTTTTAGCTACAGGATGTTTTTTTCTAAATTCAATTACAAAATCATTGAATTCTTCTACATCTTTAAATTTTAATTTTAGAAGAAGATCATATTCGCCAGTTATTCCAAAAGCCTCTTTTATGTATTTATTTTTAAAAAAAGTTTGGTCCAGATTTTCTTCTGTGTTAACAAACATGAATACGATGAAGTTTTCTTCGACTAATTTATTGTTGAGTTTGACTGTGAATTTTTCTATAATGCCGTTTTCTTTAAGTTTTGTAATCCTTTGATGTACTGTACTTGGTCGTATGCTTGTTTTCTTTGCTATATCTCTAATACTGGACCGACTGTCTCTTTTTAGTTCCTCTATTATTTTGTTGTCTTTGTTGTCAATGCTCATGTTTTCAGTCGTTAAAAAAACTGGCTCCCTTGAGAAATCGGGCAATTGTGTTCGTTAAGAACTCCTTGGGGGATTAATCGCTTTTAAGAGAGCCAATCTTTTATCACGATAAATAGTTAATTTGTCTATTTAATTTAAATATTTTTCTATTTTTGTCTAGTTATTTTATAAAAAGATGGATTTTATCCATGTTTTTTAGAAAAAACTATATAAATCGTCCAGTTCTACTAGAAGTGAAGCGAATAATGCTTACGAAAAACTAAAAATAAAATATGTCAGGTGAAATGAAATGGACAATGGCGATCATTATGAAGTTAAAGACATGGGACTTGCAGAACAAGGCAAGATGAACATTGAAATTGCAGAAGGCCGAATGGGTGCTTTAATAGAAGTAAAAAAAAGATTTGAAAAAGAAAAACCTCTAGAAGGTATCAGAGTTGGTTTAGCACTTCATGTTACTAAAGAAACAGCAGTATTAGTAAAAACATTAATTGCTGGTGGCGCAGAAGTTGCAATCACAGGATGTAATCCTTTAAGTACACAAGATGACGTTGCAGCAGCACTTGCAGCAGACGGAGTAAAAGTATGGGGATATAAAGGAGAAAACAACGATGATTATTACAGATATTTACACTATATAATAGATTTTAAACCACATATCACAATTGATGATGGTTGCGATTTAGTATCTGAAATTCACAGACACAGAGAAGATTTAATTCCTGAAATAATTGCAGGCTGTGAAGAAACAACAACTGGAATTATAAGATTAAAAGCAATGGAAAAAGACAAAGCTTTGAAATATCCGATGATTGCAGTTAACGATAATAAAACAAAACATCTTTTAGATAATTATTATGGAACAGGACAATCAACACTTGACGGCATAATGAGAGCATCAAATATTTTATTCTCAGGAAAGAACGTTGTTGTAATTGGTTATGGAAGTTGTGGAAAAGGAGTTGCATTAAGATCAAAAGGATTTGGAGCAAATGTAATTGTTACAGAAGTAGATAACTTTAGAGCATTACAAGCAAAAATGGATGGATTTAGAGTGATGCCAATGGAAGAAGCATCTATGATTGGAGATATATTCATAACAGTAACTGGAAACAAACATGTTATTAGAATGGAACATATGTTTAGAATGAAATCAGGAGCTGTACTTGCAAACTCAGGACACTTCGACTTAGAAATTAATAAAACGGCATTAAAAGAAAATTCATCAAGTGTAAGAAGAGTAAGGCCTTTCTTAGATGAGTATGTCTTAGAAGGCGGAAAGAAAATTTATCTTTGTGGAGAAGGAAGACTAGTTAACTTGGCGGCTGCAGAAGGACACCCTTCAGAAGTTATGTCAACAAGCTTTTGTGGACAAGCATTAGCAGTTGAATACGCAGTTAAGAATCGTGGGGAACTACCTGTTGAGGTAATCTTATTACCTGAACAGATAGACGATGACATAGCTAAGTTACAATTAGAGGCAATAGGGACAAAAATTGATCATCTAACTGAGGAACAGATTGAATATCTGAATTCTTGGGAAGAAGGAACCTGATCAACTAACACGGGAAAAAAGAGGTGTTGGTGGCTTTTGAGAAGCATTAAGCAACGAAGTTGCTGGTGTATTCAGAACAAATAGTTCTGAAGAGGCAATAGGGAGCTCAACTTTTTTTATTTTTTTATTTTAAATTTATTAGAACTTGCTTGCAGGTTGGCTGCTGAGCAATCATGTTTATCAATTTGTGGTTTGGGGAAAACACAATTTGGTTTTTAGAAGGGGTGAATAGTACGGAGGCCGGGTGGCCTTTGAGAAGCAAGGCAATAGGGAACTCGTTTATTTATGAACAAGTTTAAATTTATTAAATGGTATTTGGGGGAATACAATTTTTTTTGGGGTGAAAGTAGGAGGCTTGGGTGGCCTTTTGAGAAGCACAAAGCAACGAAAATTGCTAGTGTATTCAGAACTTTTAGTTCTGAAGAGGCAATAGGGAGTTTTTCTCTTTACATAAATTTTCTTTGCATAAAATTTATATATTCTAAAACTTAAATTGTCTTTTATGTGGTTAAAAAGAGGGTTGTTAATTCTTTGTATCTTGTTATTTCCTTATATTGTTAGTTCTCAAGGAGGAGGATTTCCTGGAGGATTATTAATACCTGATTTAGGTCTTGGTGAATTTTCAATGGTTGCACCTGCTTTAACATTAGTTGCTGAAACAGGAAGTGGTTGGAATGATGATTGTGATAGTGATTCTGGAGCTGCAGGATTTGTACCTTCGCTAGGTCTTTCTTATGGTCCTAATCTTGTTTGTGATGGAGGTGAAGAATTGCCAGACTCTTTACCTTCGGGCGATAAATGTCTTCTTTTTGCTATTGAAGAAGATGTTTCAGCTGATGATTGTGCTTATGCAAAAGTTGGAGAATTTTCAATTTTGACTGGTGTTGGTCGAACAATTTCAGATTTTGATGGTTATAGTTCTTGTTATGATAGTGATCTAGATGGTTGTGAATCGGATGCTACTTGTTTATTCTCAAGTAATTATGAGTGGACTGGTGCTTATGTTTGTTATGGTTCGTTATGGTATATTTGTATGCCTGACATCGACGGAACTCAAGCCATAAAAGATGGAGATAATTTTTTTGTATGTGATGAAACCGCAGGGAATTGGATTGATAAATCTGGTGAAGATTATTGCTCGCAAATGGGTGGTGCTTGTGGAGATTCTTGTCCTGATGGTTTCTTTGAATATTCTGATGGTAATTTTGAATGTTCAGTTCTTGGATTAGGTAGTACTTGTTGTGCGTCTCCTCAAAATAAAAACGTTTGTGAAGAAAATGGATTTCTTTGGCATCCTGATGAAGGAGACACTTCTTCTGGTAATGCTTGTTGTGGTGATTCGGAAGATGATTTTGGTAATTTTTTTAATGATTTAGTTTGTATTGAGCAAGTAGACGGATCGTTAGCATGGATTGATCAAAATGATGCTTGTATTTTTTTTGATGGTGAATGGGAAAGTTCTATGTTGATTGCTGGAGAAGAAAATTCTGTCGGGCCATTAGATGGTTGTTGTGGTGATGATACTGATGCTTATGATGGAACTGAAGATTTTGGTTTTTTTGATTTTACATCGACTTATATGTGTTTGAATAATTATGATTCTATTGCTGAAGAAATTGGTGGAACTGAATGGCGTTGGTGGGATGCAAGTAGTGCAGGAAATTCTTATAAAATCCATACAATAATTTCTAACTAGGAGTTCATAAATTTTCTTTGCATAAAATTTATATATTCTAAAATTAAAAACAATTCTATGTTATTAAAAAGAGGGTTGATAATTAGCTTAGTTTTAATTATTCTTAGTTTATTTGTAACTGCGGCTCCTGGCGGGCCAGAGTATGGTTGTTGTGAATGGTCGAGTGAAAGTTCTGATACTGGTCAAGGAGTTGGTGGAATAGATACTTCTCTTCAAGGCGATTGTACTGTTCCTACTGGTCCTGGCGATATTAATGGTGCTAGTTGGGATTCGGGTCAGATTGAGAATCCTGATGTGTACGAGTGTATGATTCCTTCTGAATGTCCTGGCGGAAATATCGCTGCTGCAACAGATAATTATTGTATTTGCTCTGCAAGTACTACTTTAGTTGGAGAAGTATACAAACAAAGTGATGGTGGAGATTGTTTTGTTGGTGAGGTTGATTGTTCTAATGAGGTTGATGATGATGCTAATGGATTAACAGATTGTGAAGAATCAGTTTGTCTAACAGATGATTATTGTAATCCTGATCTTGATAATGGTGGAAGCGAAGATGTTTGTCGTTTAGTTGGTGATTATATGAGTTCTTTAAATCCTAATGCTTGCTGTGGTAGTTCTGCGAGTATTGGTGGTGTTGAAGAAATTACTGTTCCAACAAACATGTGTGGTCTTGCTGATTCTGGTTTGAAATGTGATGAAGATTCTGCAAAAAGATATTGTTTGGCTTTAGGATTTGATGATTATGTTGCTAATTCAAAAGTTTGTACTCCTGTACATACAGATTATATGTATGGTAGTTGGGCTTCTCAAGGTCTTATTGGCGGTTGTAGTGATAATGGAGTTTCAAGTTGGGTATTAACTATGAGCTGTAATAGTACTATAACCGAATCTTCTGCAAATTCTGATTATTCTTGGTTTGATTCTACTTCTAGTTATTTTTGCATGGATGATTATGATTCTACTAATGATAAGATTGGTGGTTCAGAATGGCGTTGGTGGGATGCTGCAGGTGCAGGTAATAGTTATAAGATACACACAATAATTGTTTAGAATTATTTGATTATTTCTGGCATGGTTTTGAAAATATGTTCTTTGTATGCAACCCATGTTTGATAGTTTCTTACAATATTTGAAAAAGTATTTTTCATGTCTTTGACAATCTTATGGAATTCTCTTGGGTTTTCTACAACTAAATACAGTAATAAGTCCCATCCGCCCAGTGTTTTTACAGAACGTAGAATATTATGATTTTGATCTAGAAATGCTTCGAATTTCTTTTCGTTTTGGTAGTTGAACATTTTCATTTCAACACTGAAAGTATACCAGTGGTATTTCATTAGTGATAGATTAACTAGAATTGTGAAGTTTCTGATAACTTTTTCTTTTAGTAAGTTTTTGATTCTGTAACTAACTGCATCAGCGCTTAATTTTATTTGTTTGCCTATTTCATAAGTTGAGACTCTACAATCAAGTGATAGTATTCTTAATATTTTTAAATCTATTTCATCAACTTTAGCAGGTATGGCTTTTTCATGAACTATTTTTTCTTTTTCATGTCCTTGTTCTCTGATTAATGGCGGAACATAACTTGAATTGTATCGTCTAATAATTTCTAATTTATCTTTTTCCATAATTATATTTGGAAATTTTTCTGCAATATCTGAAATTATTTTATCAAACTCTAATAGGTTTTTAGCAATTAATACCATTTCTAAATCCCATCTATCACTATATTCGATTATGCTAATCGTATTTGGGTGTTTTTTTAAGTGGTTTACTAGTTTGTCTTGTTCACCTTTATCGAGTTCATCTATTAGCATGAAAACGTGGAAAATATAGTATCCTAATTTGTCATAATTGAGATTTGGAAAGAATTGTAATATTATGCCTTTTTCTTGGAGTTTTTTAATTCTGTAGTCAACAGCATCTCTTGATAATTGCACTTTCTTTGCAATTCGCGTTAGTGGAGTTCTTGCATCGTCTGATAATAATGATAGAATTCTCTTATCTTTAACATCTAGTTTTACGCTTTTTTCCAAGCTTTCATAATTTATTCTTCCAACCATGTTTTGCGTGTTAATTAGAATTTATTTAAAAATCTTTAGGCAAAAGCGTAGTTTTTGGAAAAAGGTTTCTTATACTTCTTAAGCTTAATTGTTTTATGTAGTAAACTGTTTAGTTCGAAGTTAACAGAAACTAAGTGGGAAATGACTACTTGACAAGGGTGATTGAGCTAAACATTTATAAGAAAGATTGTATTTCGAAACTAAAAAATTAATGAACATTTTAAGGTTATCGAAAACCAAAGTTTTCGGAACACTCAGAATTAAAAATTCTGGTGTACAAAAAGCAGAGCTTTTCGGAACCTCCAAAAATTAAAAATTTTTGAAAGGTGAATAAAAATGGATAAAAGAAAAATTTATGATAAAGAATTGTCTGAGATCGTTTCTGAAATCAGAGTGGCAGGTTTTGAAGGTGGAAATGAAACTGTTGATTTAAATGATGAATCTTGGATGATATATAGAAGAGGCGGAAATGATGTTATTGATTTGGCCTATGTTAGTACGTTAGGAGATGTTTTTACAACTCAAACATTTAGACTAGAAGACTCTGGTAAAAAACAAGATGAACTTGTAAACGCTGTAGTTGAGAAATATGCGGCATATGATGCAAAATTAGAAAAAATCGATAATCTTCCTTTAGGTGCGCCTTGTACTGCATTAGGTTTGGTTCTTGGTGTTTTTGCATTTAGAGCTCCTGGAGTTGTAATAGGTCCTGTACTAGGTTATTTAGGAAGTGATTTAATTAGAAAAAGTTTAAAATCAAGAGCAGCAGATAAACTTGAAAATTATTTGAATGATCGAAAAGTATATCTTGGACAAGATGCTTTAACAAGAATGGTTGGCGAATATAAAGAGTAAGTACTAATTTAGTAAAAAATAATTGTGGGGGAGACAAAAATGAATCATTTACAAAGAATAAAAATTGATGTAACTGAAGCTCTAAAATATGGTAAACAAAGAGTTTATGGGGTTGTAGGTTTAGTTGAACAGAAAGTTCAACATAGAGAAGAAATACCTGGCGACTTAGCAAATCTTGTAAAAAATGCTGTAAATGAAATCAAAGAAACAGCTGTTTTAATTGATGAAGTAGTGCAGATGAAAGGCGGTTATGAAGCGGTCGCTAATAAAGTCAAAAATAAAGTAACAGCGACCTTAACAAATTCTTACAAAACACTTGAAGGAGTATTTACGGATAAAGAAAAAGCAAAAGAACTTTTAGACAGTAGTATTGATTTAGGAAAAATGCTCGGAACTAAAGGAATAGACTTAGTTAAACAAGCAGCTGTAGGTGTACATTCAGATTATCGAAAAGTAGTTCCATCAGCAGAGGACTTAGTTGGAAAATACGCTGGAATGGGAACTGCTTATGAAGGATTGCCTTTAAAACCAACACTAGATCAAAGCTTGGCATTTCATGAAAGAGCAAAATCTACGTTACCAAACGGACTAAAACTCAGAAAAGAAATCTTAACAGATATTAAAGCAAGTGTTAGTGTTAATGCAAGTGAATTACTTGAGTTTTATTTACCACAAGAAAAAGCAGATGCTAAATTTGAAGCAGTAGTTAAATACGAACTGTAATTTTTTTTATTAATTTTTTTTTAAAGTTTGAAATTTTTCATTTCAAATTCATCAAAATTGTAACTTTTGAGTGCCAAAAATTTATATTTTTGAGCATGCCAACAGATTATTTGTTGAGGATTATTTCTTACATAGTTTTAAATACTCCGCCGTCTTAGCTTATTTTATGTATGTTGCGGGGATTGATGAGGCAGGTAGAGGTCCAGCTATGGGCCCAATGGCTATGGCAATTGTTTCTGTTAAAAAGTCAGACGAGTTTAAACTGCGAACAATGGGCGTAAAAGACTCTAAAAAATTATCTGCTAAAAAAAGAGAAGAATTGGCAGTGGTTATTCGAGATATAGGGCGAAGTAAAGTAGTCTTAATTGATGCTAAAGAAGTTGATAAAGCAGTTCTTTCACCATCAGACAATCTTAATTGGCTCGAAGCAAGAAAATCTGCTGAACTGGTTAATATGGTTAATCCAGATCAAATAGTATTTGATTGTCCAAGTACAAACTTAGAATCATATAAACAATATATTAAAAATAAAATTAAAAAGAAGAAAATGAAAATTTTAGTTGAACATAAAGCAGATGAGAATCATTTAACCGCTGCGGCGGCTAGTATATTAGCAAAAGTTTCTCGAGATGCTGAAATTGAAAAAATCAAGAAAAAAATTAAAAAAGATTTTGGTTCTGGATACGCTTCGGACCCTAAAACACAAGCATTTATTGAAAAATATTGGGAGAAAAAAGAGTATCAAAAATATTTTCGACAAAGTTGGGAAACTTTAAAGAGAAGAAAAGATGCTAAGAAACAGAGGTCTTTAGATGATTTCTAAAAAACACACTAAAAAAGAACTTAATCAACTTGAAAAGTTGGGTTTCTTTTACATGCCTACAACTTCAGAACATGAACTTCTTAGAATGAACGGGTCATGCACAGTTGTTTTGTATAAATCTGGAAAACTATTGTTTCAAGGAAATGATGATGAAGTGAGAAAAGTCAAAGAACTCTTTGGTATGGTTGAAAAACAAGCAACACTTGTTATTGAAAGATCTGAAGATGAACTTATAGGAACTGACGAAGCTTTGAAAGGGGATACTTTTGGAGGATTAGTTGTTGCTGGGTTTAGAGCTGACAAAAAAGAACGAGCGAAACTTGAATTATTTGGCGTTCAAGATTCTAAAAATTTAACTGATGATAAAATTGTTGTTTTAGCTAAAAAATTAATAGAGTTCTTTCCACATAATTTTCATGTTGAAAATATTTCTGTAGAAGATTATAATAACACTATTGAAGCATTGGGTTTAACTAATACTTTAAACGCTTTACATAAGAAATGTTTTAAATTTTTAGAACAAGAGAATTATTTACACGTTGTTGACAAATATCCTGGTTGTAAAGTTGGTGATATAATGGAAACAAAAGCAGAATCAAAATATTTAGAAGTTGCAGCTGCAAGTATTATTGCAAGAGCAAAAGCTTTAGAACAATTTGATGAACTGACAGAAAAGGCTGGTTTTAGAATTCCAAAAGGCAGTACTCATGTAAAGCTTGCTTTGGAACAATTGAAAAAATCGGATTTAAATCCTAGAGAATTTGTGAAAATGCATTTTAAAAACGTTCAGCAACTATTCTAGAATAGCAACATTTATTAATTAGCTTTATTTCTTTTAAGCGGGGGTTTTGATGAAGAAATTAATTACTACAGCTTTAACTTTTGATGATGTACTTTTAGTTCCAAAACGTTCTTCTGTTAAGTCAAGAAAAGATGTTTCTGTTAGTACAAAATTAACTAGAAATATTTCTATGAAAATCCCTATAATTTCTGCAAATATGGATACTGTTACTGAAGCAAAGATGGCTAAGAGAATGGCTGTTGAAGGTGGTATTGGAATAATTCACCGATTTTTAGATATAAATGAACAAGTTGCTGAAGTTTTAAAAGTTAAAAGGTCAGAAAGCATGGTTGTTGAAAATCCTTATACTTTTAGTCCGAATAAAACTGTTGCTGATGCAAAAGAATTTATGAAAGAATTCGATGTTGGTGGTTTGCTTATTGTGAACGAAAAAGAGAAGCTTATTGGTATTTTATCAAGAAGAGATGTATTATTTGCGGACAACACGTCTTTAGTTTCAGACGTCATGACTCGTAATCCTGTAACGATTAAAAAACAAATTAGTTTAGAAGAAGCAAAAAAATTATTATTTAAGCATAGAATTGAAAAACTTCCTATTGTTGATGATAATGGAAATATTAGGGGATTAATAACTAGCGAAGATATTCGAAAAGTTCAAGATCATCCTTTGGCTCTTAAAGATAAAAAAGGACGATTAATGGTTGGTGCAGCTATTGGAGTTAAAGAAGGATTTTTGAAAAGAGCTGCGGCTTTGATAAAGGCGGGTGCGGATGTTTTAGTTGTTGATATTGCTCATGGTCATTCAGATTTGGCAATTAATACTGTAAAATCATTAAAAAAACATTTTCCAAAAACTGATGTTATTGCAGGTAATGTTGCAACAGCAGAAGGAACTTATGATTTAATTAAAGCAGGAGCTGATGCGGTGAAAGTGGGTGTTGGCCCAGGGTCTATCTGTATTACTCGTATAGTTGCAGGTTCGGGGGTTCCTCAACTATCAGCTGTTATGGCTTGTGCAAAAGTTGCAAAGAAATATGGTGTGCCAATTATTGCTGACGGTGGAGTTAAAACTTCTGGAGATTTAATAAAAGCATTAGCTGCAGGAGCGTCAACTGTGATGTGTGGAAATATTTTGGCAGGAACTAAAGAAGCGCCTGGTTTAATAATTTTAAGAAACGGTCGACGATACAAAGTTAGTAGAGGCATGGCTTCGTTTGGTGCTAGTTTAGGTAGAAAAACCAGAGAAGGAAACATGGATGATGGTTTAGATATTGTTCCTGAAGGTGTTGAAGCAATGGTTCCTTACAAAGGAGATGCAAAAGCTGTTCTTCATCAAATGATTGGTGGACTTCGTTCAGGAATTAGTTATTGTGGCGCAAAGAGTATTCCACAAATGCAAAAAAATGCTGAGTTTGTAAAAATAACTTCTGGGGGCTTGCGAGAAAGTAAGCCACATGATGTAGAGTTAATTTGATTATTGAATAATAATTTTCTTTAATCTGGCAAACCATAATTGTTTGAGTTAGAATTTTGATTAAATAAGTTCAGAACTCTTCTTTTAAATCTTAAATATTGTGATTGATCTATAAGTCCTCCTTTTAACAATAAATATGCTTTTGCCAAGTATATTTGTTGATATTTTGGATTTCGTAAATCTCCCATTTTTCCAAGTGGTTCTTCATGAATATATTCAACCATTGTTGCTAAATCTTCATGCCAATTTGTAGTTCCATATGGTTTTATATATCCATATCTTGGTTCTGTTCCTTTTGTATCTTCCCATCCGACTGGTTTTATTGACTCATCAATTTTTGTTCTGGCCATCATATAAAACATTCCTTTATTGTTTTCAGATTTCCAAAGTTTTCCAAATCTTTTATCTAAACCATAATGTCTTGCATGAGCTAGTTCATGTTTAATTGTAGTACGATCAGTATCTGTAAAAAGATATATGCTTTTAGTTCTAGCTTTGAATAAACCTCCTGAATCTCTTCCTGCTAAAAGTTTATAGGCCGCAGTATCAAGAAAAAAAATAGTTTTTAATATTTTTTTTGTTTCAAACGGATGATAATATTCAAGAGCTTCTATTAACTTTGTTAAGGATCCATAATGATATTTTCCTCTAATTCTAAATCCATATTCGTTTTCAATTTGTTTTGCTTTATTTTTTACGTTTGGAGTTAATTTTTGTGATTCTTTTTCAAGTTTTGAAACAATTTTTTCTTCTTTTAGTTTTCCTAGTTTACTTAAAACACTGAAAAATGGAAACCCAGCTAAATTTACACTTGACACTCCTAAACCAAAAGTTTCTGCCAGGTCTAAATGAATGTTTTCTGCATTTGGTAAATTAATTACTACTGCAAATACTGCTGCAATTGCAAGTATTACATTTATTGATCTTATTTTAGTTTGTATATTTATTAATGCTTTTATTGTTCCTTCAAGTAATTGTTTTGCGCCTAGATTATGCAAATAATTTGAGAAATGTATGGATAATACTTTTTCTTGTTGGTAATATGTTAGAAACTTTTCAAGATCGTCTTTTTCTAAAACTGCAATTTGTTTTTTGGAAAGTTTAATTAATTTGTTCAGAAGTCTTTTTTTAAAAATGAATTCTAAGATTGTAATTACTTGTTCGATCTTTCCATGATGAACTTCATATTGTTCTTTTGTTAATAGTTTTTTCAAAATAACAAGAATTCTTTTTATTCGTGGTTTATAATTAAGTACCTGTTCAAGTAACTCTGGTTCTTTTCCATTAATTATTTTATTTTTATAATAACTAACTTGATTATCGACTTTTTCTTTTAAAGCATGTTCTTCAAGATGAAATTTGGCTTCTTTTATTTTGTATATTTCTTGTAAAATATTACTATTGATGATTTCGTCCACTATTTTTTTTAATAAATTATTAACTAGTCCTCTATCAATTTTTGGTAATTGCGCTTCTAGTTTTTTTAATAGTTCTTTGTCTTGTTGTAAGATTTTTGCTTGTTTGTAAATAATTTTTATTACATTATTTATTTCATCTCTATTGTTAATTAAAACATGTAAAGATTCACTAACATCGTCTCCATGATATTTTTTAGCAAAAAGAATAAGTCTTTTTTGATCTTCTTCATCAAGTTCAAATGTTGTTTTGATTTGAGCTATTTCTTTTTCAAAAATTTGTTCGTTTTTTTTATCTTCTAAATTTGATGCAATCATCATACTTTTTAGTTCTTCATGTTCTGTTTCTAAAATCGTTTTAAGGTCATTTATTCGTCCTTCTTGAATAATTGTTCTTTTATGAATACAAACTATTAGTTCTTTAAGGGTTTCAGCATCACTTTTTTTTAAGAATGCTTCTGCTAGTGTTATTTCTTCTTTATTTATTTCTTCTAGAATTAGAAAGTCATGGATTATTTCATGCAGTCGTTTATTTGTTTCTTTAACAAACTCTATTTCTTTAGGTATTCCAAAAACTTTGCTAAATAAACCCATGAATTTATTCTTATTTATAAGATATTTATATCTTTCTATGTTTATTAGTAGAATTAATTTAATTTTAGAACTATTCTTTTAAATCTTAAATATTCTGTATCTGCAATGATTCCTGCTTTTAATAATAAGTCTGCTTTTGCCATGTATACTGATTGATATTTTGGATTTTGTAAATCACCCAGTTCTTTTATTGTTTCTTCATGAAGTAATTCTACCATTGTTGCTAAATCTTCTTTCCAGTCCGTAGTTCCGTATGGTCTTGCAAATCCGTAACTTGGATATTCTTTTTTTGTATCGGCCCATTCATGATAATTTAAAGCAAGTGTGTTTGCAATATTATAATTTATTACTTTTTCACTTTCAGATTTCCAAATACTTTTGAATCTTGGACCTAAGCCTGCTTGTCTTGCATGAGCTAGTTCATGTTGAATTGTAGCAGGTTCTGCTTTAAAATAAAAATATATATTTTTATCTGCAGGATTATACATTCCTATGGCTACATTTTTTGTTAATTCAAAAAGGGTATTTGTATCAACATAGTAAATGGTGTTTAATATTTTTTTTGTTTCAAATGGATGATAAAGTTTAAGTGCGTCTTTCAAATAATTTAAAGTTTGTTTATTATAAATTCCTCTAATTTCAAACCCGTATTTTATTTCAAGTTCTTTTGCTTCATTTTTTAAATCTTCACTTACTGGTTGTTTCTTTTCTAGCAATGATATGATTTTTTCTTTTAAATCTCTGTTTAAATATTTGATACCTGGTCTTGCAGGTATGCTTACACTTGAAAGTCCGTACATTAAATTTTTTATTTCTTGAGGACTATTTGTAACGTGCATATAAATAATGAATCCAATAAACATCGCTGCAACTGATAATTCAGGACCGAATGTTAATAATAATGTTGCGGGGTTGGTTAAGTATCCTGTTTTTATTGGTCCTTCAATTATTTTTTCTGCACCTATGCTTTGCAGGTATTTTATAAGGTTTATTGATATGATTTTTTCTTCTTGATAGTTTTTAATAAATTTCTCAATCTTATTATTTTTCAAAGCTCTAACTTCTTTTTTTGAAAGAGCTATTAGTTTTTTTAATAGTTTTTTTTCAAAAATAAATTCTAATATTGCAATCATTTGTTTTATTTTTCCATGATAAACTGAGTGCTGTTCTTTTGTTAGTAATTTTCTTAAAACTACAAGAATTCTTTCTGTATCTTTTTTATAACTAAGAGCTTGTTTTAATAATTCAGGTTCTTTACCTTCAATTATTTTATTTTTATAATATTCTAATTGGTGGTCAATATCTTTTTTAAAAGCATGTTCTTCGAGGTGAAATTTTGCTTCTTTAATTTTATTTAATTCTGGCAAAATACTTTCATTGAGGATGTTAATAACTATTTTTTTTAGTAGATTATTGACTAATCCTCGGTCGATCTTTGGTAATTGTGCTTCTAGTTTTTTTAATAGTTCTTCATCTTGTTGTAAGATTTTTGCTTGTTTGTAAATAATTTTTATTACATTATTTATTTCATCTCTATTGTTAATTAAAACATGTAAAGATTCACTAACATCGTCTCCATGATATTTTTTAGCAAAAAGAATAAGTCTTTTTTGATCTTCTTCATCAAGTTCAAATGTTGTTTTGATTTGAGCTATTTCTTTTTCAAAAATTTGTTCGTTTTTTTTATCTTCTAAATTTGATGCAATCATCATACTTTTTAGTTCTTCACGTTCTGTTTCTAGAATTGTTTTAAGATCGTTTATTCGTCCTTCTTGAATCTTAGTTCTTTTATGAATACAAATTATTAATTCTTTAAGAGTGTCTGCATCACTTTTTTTTAAGAAAACTTCTGCTTTTTCTACTTCTTCTTTATTTATTTCTTCTAGAATTAGAAAGTTGTGGATTATTTCGTGCAATCGTTTATTTGTTTCTTTAACAAACTCTATTTCTTTAGGCGTTCCAAAAATTCTGCTAAATAAACCCATGAGAGATTTAGGTTTGAGAGTTATAAATATTTTTCTATCTGTTTGATTGATAATTTATTATCTCTGTTAATTCGTACAATGATTCTATTCGATGTGGTGTTCTTGGTCTTTCTTCAAATCTGTCTAAGTGTAATCCTTGTATCCCTAAGGTTCTTGGAGCTTCTCCATCTTTATAAAAGTGGTCTCCGGTCATGATGACTTCTTCAGGTTTTAAACCTATTTTATCAAGTGTTAGTTGATAGATTTCTTTGTCTGGTTTCCAAAGTCCAACATCGCATGAGAAGCAAGTGTAGTCAAAGTATTGGTCTAGTCCAAAGTTGTAAAATGGTTCTTTGTGTATTGTTGCTGCATTTGAAATTAGTGCTATTTTGATGTTATTTTCTTTTAAGTATTGTAGTGTTGGTATTACTTCTAAAAATAAGCCTACTTCAATATTGTCTTGTTTGAACCGATAGTCCATTCTTTCGAAGTCTTTGTTTGATGGTCTTTCTAATCCAAATTTATCTTTTATTAGTTCGGTCATTTCTTCAAGGTTGTTGGTTGGATTAATCATTAATTCTTTGCTTATTTGTTTTCTTGTTGTTCCTCTTACACCATAAATATTTTTTAATAGTTTTAGTCCATGGTCGTGGTGTATTGGTTGAATTAATGTGTTCCACAGATCGAATATCACTCCTTTTATTTCATTCATTTTCAAAACCTCCTATTTTTTATCAACTCTTTTTATTGTGATTATTTTTTGAGTGTTGTAGACTCTTATTCCGTTTTTGCTCTCTTCGATTTCTTTGTATAACTCATCTGATGCTTTTACTTCGTATAAGTTTCCAAAGGTTGCTGGTCTGGAATACTCGTCAGGTGCTCTGTCTGGCATTGTTGACCAGTAATTTTCTACATATTGTTTGTAGTCTTGTTCTGTTAAGTGTAAGGAGATTCCGTCTGGTCGCACACCCCATCCTCGTTCGGATTCTTCCCAGTTTCTACACAGAACAATTTGTTCAAGTTCTTGGTTTTCTGGTTTTGTCATTTTTATCAACTCCGTTTTTTTTGTTTTATGTTTCTAATAATAAGAATGTAAAACCAAGATATATTCTTTTGCGATATAGAATATATTTAGAATATACTTTTTACACTTTATATTTATAAGAAAAGATTTATATACTTCTTTGATTTAATGTTGTTGTGAGACGAAGAGTAATAAAGCAAGGTGCATCCAGTTTAACGCTTTCAATCCCTAGTGATTGGGCAAAAAGATTTAATATAAACCCTGGAGATGAATTAGAAGTAGATGATAAAGGTAATGAACTTTCTATAAGAACTGAAAAGGATTTCTCGAGTAAAACAACCACAATAGATATTTCCGATATTAGTAGAGCGATGATGCGAAATATGATTAATGCAGTTTATATTAGAGGTGATGATGAACTAACAATTTTATTTGATAAACCAGAACAAATGGATATAGTTCAAGATTGTATAGATTTTAACATTGGATTTGCAATAGTTGAACAGAGTAAACATTCTTGTGTTGTAAAAGATCTATCAGGAACAACCAATGTTGAGTTTGACAACATATTAAGAAGAATTTTCTACATGATAATGTCTTTTGCTGAAGAAGGTCTTGAAATTATAAAGAAAAAAGAATCGTTAAACGAATTTTGGAAACGAGACTTAGCAATTGACAAATATGTTTATTACTCGCTTAGAATGTTAAATAAGAAAGGACATCCTGATTTTAGTAAGACTCATTTATATTATGACATGGTGTTATTGCTTGAACATTTATCTGACGAGTATCAACGTTTGTATAAGAACTTAAAAAGTACAAATCTAAGTCCTACTACAATTAAATTATTTGAAGAAACAAATCTTATGTTCAGAGATTTTTTCAAATTATTTTACAAATTTGATAAGAAAAAAGCTAATGATTTAGTATTAAAAAAACGAGAAATTAGAGATAAAGTTCTTAATTTCAAAAAAGCCGATGATTTATTGGTTGAATATTATTTAAGAAAAACTGTGGAGATGATTGTAACAATATTGCAGATTCAATTACAGCTTGCAATATAGAAAAGCTTTTATATAGAATGAGAACTAAAATAACTAGAGGTCGAGGATGACAAGGATTACGAAATTAGAGATGAAGGGATTTAAGTCCTTTGCTAATAAGACTGAACTGGTCTTCGGAGAGAAGTTTAACGTTATTCTAGGTCCGAATGGTTCAGGAAAAAGTAATGTTTTTGATTCATTATGTTTTGTTCTAGGAAAATCATCTGCAAAAGGTTTACGAGCAGATAAGTCAGCTAATTTAATATATAATGGTGGGAAATCTAAAAAACCTGCTAAGAGTGGAGAAGTTTCAATATACTTTGATAATTCTAAAAAAGCGTTCCCAATAGATACGGCTGAGCTTAAACTTACAAGAATAATTAGAAGTTCAGGACAATCAATCTATAAAATAAACGACCAAACAAGAACTAGACAACAAGTACTTGAAATTCTGAGTGTTGCAAGAATTGACCCGCAAGGACATAATATTGTTTTACAAGGAGATATTGTTCATTTAGTAGAAATGTCACCTTTAGAACGAAGAGAAATAATTGAAGAGATTGCAGGAATATCTGTTTATGAAGAAAAGAAAGAGAAAGCTCTTAGAGAATTAACTAGAGTTGAAAATAAAATTAATGAAGCAGAAATCATACTTACTGAAAGAAAAGGGTACTTGCGAGAATTAAAAAAAGAACGAGATCAAGCACAGAAATATAAAGATTTAGATGATAAAATTAAACGAAATAAAGCAACTTTGCTTGACAAACAAATTCGAGAGAAAAGTAGTAAAAGAACCGAGTTAGAAAAGAACATTAATGGTAATAATGAAGAAATTGAGAAAATACAGAACAAGATTAATGAATTAAAGAAAAAAGTCGAAGAGAAAAAAGAAGAAATTGAAATTATTAACAAGGAAGTAGAAGAGAAAGGAGAAAAAGAACAAGTTCAAGTTCATAAAGAAATAGAACAGATAAGAGTAGATTTTGCTTTGAATAAACAAAGAATTGAAACTTTGAAGCAAGAATTATTTAAGCTTGGAGAAAGAAAATCCGAACTTGAAAGAAGTCATAAAGAAATTGATGATAAAATTAAGATTATTAATAGAACAAAACATGATGCTATAAATAGAATTGAACAAAAAGAACGAGAAGTAAATCAAATTAATGCAAAATTATCTGTTTTTAAAGAAAAGAATAAAATTGAAGATGCTCAGGATATTGATGTTAAGATTGAAGAGATTGATAAAAATGCTGATGAAATTCAAGAGAAAATTTCGCGATTAAGAGAACAGCAACAAAATTTATTGCGAGAAAAGGACAAGTATGAATTAAGACTTCAAGGTGTTGATGAACGTATAGAAAAAGTTCTACTTCTAAAAAAAGAAAATAAAGACGCGATTGAAACTTTAAAGAAAAATAAAGAACAATTCAAAGAAACAGCAAATGAATTAAACACTTGTATTACGGAAGACTCATCATTATCAGCTCAATTAAACAATGCACGATCAAAATTATTATCAAGAAAAGAAGAACTAGCAAGAGTTAATGCTAGAAACGCTGGAATTAAAGAACAAATATTTGGTAATAAAGCAATTAAAGCAGTTCTTGACTTAAAAGGACAAATTAAAGGAATTCATGGACCTGTAAGTCAACTAGGAAATGTAGGTGAAGAATATTCTCTGGCTTTAGGTATTGCAGCTGGTGCAAGAATGAGAAGTATAGTTGTTGAAACAGATGAAGTAGCAGCAAAATGCATTACATATCTAAAAGAACATCGATTAGGAATAGCCACCTTCTTACCATTAAATAAACTAAGACCAAGCATTATCAAAACAGAACTACGAACACTAAAAGGAAGTCATGGAGTAGTAGGAATGGCAATAGATTTGGTAAACTATGATGAAAAATACGCTAAAGTTTTCCAATATGTTTTTGGAAACACTTTAATTGTAGAAGATGTCAATACTGCAAGAAAAATAGGAATTGGAAAAATCCGAATGGTTACTAAAACTGGAGATTTAATGGATCAAAGCGGAGCAATGCAAGGAGGACACAGAGAAAAATCTTCCACATTAAGATTCCAAGAACAAGAAGTAACTAACCAGATTAAACAATTAGAATCGGAAATTAATGATTCAACGAATATAGTTTCAAAATTAGAAAAATCAAAGAATGATAATGAAAATAGATTATCTGAATTAAAATCAACAAAAGCAGAATTAGAAGCAGAAATCTTAAAAACTGAAAGATCGCTTCATTTAGATTCAGATGATATGGGGGCAACAGAAGAAGAAAAGACGAAGTTACAAGAAGAAATTACAAGAATAGACTCAGAATTAGCTAAAATTCAAGGAGAATTACAATCGATGAATAAAGAAATGGTTGATATGAAAATTGAGAAGCAAAAGTTAAGAGAAAAAATAACTGAACTTCGAAACCCTGCGTTACTTGCAGAAATGAATTCATTTGAAGAGAAGAAACAAGAATTAAGAGAAGAATTATCTTCATTAAGAGGAGACCTTAAGAATAGTGATTCTGAAATTAGTAATATTTTAATGCCTGAAAAAGAGAATATTGACAAAATTTTAAAACAACAAATTAGAGAAAAAGAAGAGTTTGAAAATGAGAATAAAAAACTGGTTGATGTTGTTAAAGAACAAGGGAAAAATCTTATTGAAAAAGAAAAACAAGAAAAGAAATTTTATGCACAATTTAAAGGCTTATTTAATTCAAGAACTAAGCTATCAGAAGAAGTTTCAAAAGCAGAAAATATTGTTTCAAATAAACAAGATGATTTACGAAGATTTGAACATAAAAATAATTCTTTATCTATTGACCGAGCGAAAATTGTTGGAGAATTAGAAGGACTAGAAGAAGAATATAAACAATATGAAGGAGTTCCATTATTTAAAAATAAATCAGAAGAAGAAATTAAACGAGAAGTATACCAGTTCGAAAGAATGACACAAGATATTGGGGCAGTAAATATGAAAGCTCTAGAAATATATGAAAAAGCAGAGACTGAATATAATTCTTTAACAAATAAAAAAGAAAAATTAGCTCATGAAAGAGAAGATGTTTTAATTTTAATAAATGAAATTGACAGTAAGAAAAAAGATTTATTCATGAAAACATTTAATGTTTTAAACAAAAACTTTGAAGCAATATTTAAAACACTTGCAACTAAAGGAGAAGCATTCTTAAAATTAGAAGATGAAAAAGATCCGTTCAATGGTGGAACAGAAATTAAAGTTAGAATTGCTGGTAAAAAATTCTTAGACATCAGAAGTTTGAGTGGTGGAGAAAAAACGATGACTGCACTTGCATTCATATTTGCAGTTCAAGAACATGACCCTGCATCATTCTATATACTGGACGAAGTAGATGCCGCGCTTGATAAAAAGAATTCTGAAAAATTAGCAGAACTTGTAAGACAATATTCTGGACGAGCACAGTATATTCTTGTAAGCCATAATGATGGTGTTATTACACAAGCAGATAATTTATACGGTGTAAGTATGAATGGTGCAACAGCCACAAGTAAAGTAACTAGTTTAAAGATATAATTATTTACTCTTTTTGTTCTAAATTTAGAACTACATTTTCAATAGCACTAACTATTCTCTCAGCAGTAACTTCCCATCTAAATTTTTCAAGAATAGTTTCACGAGCTTTTTTACCAAGAGTTCTTCTTAACATAGAATTATTATACAATAATTCAAGATTCTTTTTTAAATCATAAGGATCTTGCATTTTAAAGAACAACCCATTAACTCCGTTTTCAATATAATCTTGTATGAAACCAACTTGCGTAGCTATAACTGGAATTTCACAAGCCATAGCTTCCAAAGTTGTTAAAGAGCTTGTTTCTGTTAATGAAGGAATGGCATAAACATCCATTGCATTAATGAAAGGAACAACATTATCTTGAGATCCTACCATGTTAACACCTTTTTGATTTCTAAATAAGTCTTCAACTTCTTTTACTCCAGACCCTACAATTAATAACTTGACATTGTCATATTTTGATCTCATTCGCACATATGCTCTTAACAAAGTTTTCAAATCCTTTTCCCGACCTAAACGACCATGATAACCAATAACAAAATCATTTTTTGTATAACCAAGTTTTTTCTTAGCTAAATCTTTATCTTTCTTAATAAACTTCTTAGTATCAACACCTAAATGTGCAATATATTTTCGAGTCTTTATTCCTTGCCACATTAAAATATCTGCAATGCTACTTGAAGGAACAATGAGTAAAGAAGATTTATTATAAATGAATCTTGTCAAACTTGTAACTATTGGGTAAGCAAATTTTTTTAAAATATTGGAAGATATTGCTTTAGGAAATAATTCTCTTTCAACAGAATGAATAAAACTAACCAGTGGCTTGTTAAATCTTCTAGCTGCAAAGATTGATCCTAAACCAATTGGACCAATAGTTTGAGTGAAAACAACATCTGCGTTTTGGATTTCTTTTTTAATTTTTGAATATTGGAATTTTGCCGGATGATAATCGCCCATTTTAATCTTTCTTAATGGAAGTTTAATTAGTTTAATTCCAGAAGTTTTTGTAGGTCCGAAATTAGGTGCAATAATTATAACTTCGAAATTCTTTTTTAGCTTAGGAATTATTTCTAATAAGAATCTAGATACACCGTCCCATCTTGGTAAAAAACTATCTGTTGCAATTACTAATCTTTTAGTCATCTTATTCTATAAAACACCTCAGCTAATTTCATATCGTTTTTCCAGCCTTGAAAAAGACCTTTTATGGTTATTGCAAAATAAGGATAGTAATTTAGAAATCCTGTAAATCCAAATTGACTCTTAAAGCATTTTAAAGCAGTGGTTTTTTTGTTAAAAGTTTTTGAAATATCAACTACTAGTTTTGGATGTTTTTCTTTTTTCCACTTAAACAAATTCCAAATGTCAAAAGTATAGATTTCAGTTTTTAATCTTAAAGAATCATATGCTTCTAAAACAATTTTGTTAACAATTTTATGAACTGGATGAGCATCATCAGCTGCATGTGTAAAAATTTTTAATGGTTTATATTTTTGAATGATTCGCTCTATTTCTTTCTTAGCTTTATCTTGTTTTTTTGATTCTTTAACATCTTTTTCCATGACATTTAAGAATTTAACACCTTTACCGCCAATTATTTTATCAGCTCTATTCGCTTCACGAACTCGAGTCTTAGTAATAATATCTTCTTGAAAATGAGGGTGGCTAAGCTCGCCAAGTGAGAAAATAATCGTTTTAATATCTAAACCTTCTTCAGCATATTTTGCTAGAGTTCCACCTGGTCCAAGAATCTCATCATCAGAGTGCGCACAGATGACTAGAATGGTATTTCTCTTCTTCATAAATGCTGTTAGGAGAAGGGTATTTATTAAGTTTTTGTGTTTTAGAGAAAAAAAGTATGCGCCGGCCGGGATTAGTTTTTTGCGTAGCAAAAAATTTGCCAAAAATAAACAATTTTTGTGCACGTTCGAATCTTGGCAAAGTATTTTATTAGAATAATAAATGCGCCGGCCGGGATTCGAACCCGGATAAGAGGCTTGGAAGGCCACTGTCATAGCCGTTAGACCACCAGCGCAACCTTTTACGAAAAGCTTGAACAAAAGTTTGCTCCTCGTTGGGTCACGACGCAAAGCGTCATAAAACAAAAAGAAAAATATTCACTTTATAAAGATTTCTAATCAAATTATAATTATGTAAAACTATATATATTAGTTATTATTCGTTCATGAGATATGATTTGTGTCATAGCATTGGTGGTGTTTGGGATTCTTGGAATTTTTAGTGCTAGATATAGAATCATTGCTAAAGAAGCTTTAGACTGTGTTTTTCGAAGGGTTACTTTTAGAAAATGCACAACTGGTCTTGATAAAAGATTAAAAGCACAAATTACAGGAAAATTAATGGCCAAGCATCACGGAACTGGTCGATTCATATACAAAAACTTTGAAATTATTTCATGGTTTTTCTTATTACTATTATTCACAAGTCTTTTCTTTACAGCTCAAGGAGCTTACTTATTTGCAAAGTATGGTAATTGCAACGGTCCTGATAGCACAAAATTTTGTATATTTGATCCTTTGAACACTTTTGGTGGCGGTTCTGAAGAAGAAGTGGGTGCTGTTTGTATGCCTCCTGATGCTCAAACTACAACTGAATTATCATTTAAAGGTTCAATTGAAAACAGACCTTTCTTAGGTTCAGATGATGCTAAAACAACTATTGTAGAATTCGGGTGTTTTTCATGTCCAAATACAAAAGACGCAGCTCCAGAAGTAAAGAAATTGTTAGATGAATATGGAGATGAAATAAAATTTGTTTACTTAGATTTTCCACTAGCAAATCATGATTACGCACGAGAAGCAGCTATTGCTGCGGCTTGTGTTTGGAAAGATCAACCAGAGAATTATTGGGATTATCATTTTAAACTATTTGAAACTGACGCAGAATTATCTGAAGAACTATTGGTAAGTTTAGCATCAAGAACTAATATTCAAATGAACACATTTTTGAAATGCTTATCAAGAAATGAAACAACTGACTTAGTAGATGAGGATTATCAAGCAGGAATTAAATCAGGTGTTTATGGAACTCCAACTTTCTTCATTAATGAAGAACCATATGTTGGAGTTAAAACTTTTAAAGAATTAAAGAAACTGATTTAAGGGCAATATTTAAAAAGGATTTATTTTTACAAAAAAACGTTGGAGGTATTTTTATGGTAAAAAAACATGCAAAAAAAACAGTAAAAGTTTCTAAAAATGTAAACACTAGTAATGCTTTACATATGTGGAGAGCCGTTGCGGTTATTGCAGTAATATTATTGGCTATTGCAGTTATCACAAATGGTTTCAAAGGAAAATCAGGTTTAGAAGTTAAAGATGCAGATACAGTTGCATCAGAAACACTAGATTATGTTAACACTAATTTACTATCAGGCGGAGTATCCGCTACTTTAGTAGACGTGACTGAAGAAAGAGGTCTTTACGCAGTAAAGATTAACATCCAAGGACAAGAGTTCACATCATATGTGACTCAAGATGGATCATTATTCTTCACTCAAGGAATGGAGTTATCAGGAGAAGCACCAGTTGATGCGACACCTACTGCAAGTCAACCAGCTCAACCAACTCCAGAAGTTACAAAAGCTGACAAACCAGTTGTAGAATTATTTATCATGTCACATTGTCCTTACGGAACTCAAATGGAAAAAGGAATCTTACCTGTTGTAGGTACTTTAGGTGATAATATTGATTTTAAACTTCGATTTGTTTATTATGCAATGCATGGTGAAACAGAAGTTCTTGAACAATTAAATCAATATTGTATTCAAAAAGAACAAGATGATAAATTATTGAAATACTTAACTTGCTTCTTAGAAGCTGGAAAAGGAGATTCTTGTCTGGATGAAGTTGGAATCGATAGAACTGCTTTAACAACTTGTACACAAGCTGCAGACGCAGAATTTGGTATAATGGCTGCGTTTAATGATCAAGCTTCATGGTTAAGCGGAAGATATCCATTATTCAACACTGATGCAGATTTGAACCAACAATATGCTGTCGGAGGAAGTCCTACTTTAGTTGTTAACGGAGCAAAAGCTAACTCTGGACGAGATTCAGCAAGTTTATTAAGAACTGTTTGTGCAGCTTTTAATGAAGCACCTGAAGAGTGTAACACTGAATTATCAAGTGGTTCACCATCACCAGGCTTTGGCTTTACGGAAACTGAAGGCGCAGCAATTGCAGCTACTTGTGGATAATTCGAAAATTTTAATTTTTGAATTTCAGAAATCTTAGATTTCTGTTAAGTAAATAATTTTTTTTATGTTTTGGCTTAGGTCAGAAACATGCCAGCAATTTATTGCTGAGCATTTTTCTTTTTATTTTTTACAAAGATATATAAATTAGACTTCAATAATTCTTTCTTATGGGGATTAATTTAAAAAAAATTAGAGCTGATTTTCCAATTCTTAAAAAGAAATTAATCTATTTTGATAATGCTTGTATGACTTTAAGACCAAAGCAAGTAGTTGAAGCAACTAACGAGTATTATTATGAATTTCCTGGTTGTGCAGGTAGAAGTATGCACAAAATAGCTGCAAAAGTAACTGAAGAAGTTCTTAAGAGCAGAAAAATAGTTCAAAAATTTATAAGTGCAAAAAAACCTGAAGAAATCATTTTTACAAGAAACACGACTGAAGCAATTAATTTAATTGCGAATTCTTTTAAGTTCAAAAAAGGAAGTAAAGTCTTAATTTCTGATAAAGAGCATAATTCGAATCTTATTCCGTGGCAAGTTCTAGAAAAAAAAGGAGTCATAAAATTAGTTATTGTGAATTCAAAATCAGACAATACTTTAGACATGGATGATTTTGAAAAGAAAATTAAAGGTGTAACTTTAGTTTCAATTGTTCATACTTCAAACATGGATGGTGTTACGAATCCTGTAAAAGAAATTATCAAACTAGCTCATAAAAATAACTCTCTTGTAATGCTTGATGCAGCTCAATCAATTCCGCATAAGGAAGTAAATGTTAAAAAGTTAGACGTTGATTTTTTAGCTTTTTCAGGTCATAAAATGCTTGGACCTTCTGGTATGGGAGTTTTATATGGCAAAAAATCTTTGCTTGAAAAACTTGATACTTTCATGGTTGGTGGAGAAACAGTAATCGACTCTAATTATCACAATCACAAACTAGAAAAATTACCCGAGCGATTCGAAGCAGGACTTCAAAATTATGCTGGAATAATTGGCTTGGCTGAAGCTATTAAGTACTTGAAAAAAGTTGGTATGAAAAATATTGAAACACAAGAATTGATTTTGAATAAAGCTTTGACTGAAGGACTCAGCCAAATTGAAGGAGTTAAAATATTAGGACCATTAGATCCAAAACAAAGAGCAGGAATTGTAAGTTTTAACTATAAAAATGTTGATCCTCATCAAATAGCTTTACTAATGGATAACTCTGCAAATATAATGATGCGAAGTGGTGCTCACTGTGTACATTCATGGTTCAATGCTCATAAATCAAAAGGTAGTGCTAGAGCTTCATTTTATTTTTACAATACTTTAGAAGAAGTGGATGCTTTTATCAATGCTTTTAAAAAAATAGTAAAGTTTTTTAAATAATAAAATATACTTTGAATTAAAATGCACGAACACGTAATTTCTGAACAAATCATACAAAAGGCTTTAATGTATAATAATGTAAAAGCAATAACTGTTGAAGTTGGAGACCTTGCAAGTCCACCAATTGAAGATTTAAAAGAACATCTTTCGGCCATAATTTCTTGGGATTTAATTGTAAAAAGCAAAAAAGCAACTATTAATTGCGATTGCGGATTCAAAGGCGAACCAAATATTCGACAAAAAAATCATACGAATGTGATTTATAATTGTCCTGAATGTGAAGCTTTATTACCAGAAATTTTAGACGGAGATAAAATAATTCTAACAAATGTTGAGGTAGAGTAGATGTGTCTTGCTATACCTGGCAAAATTACTAAGATTGAGAAAGATTTAGCTACAGTAGATTATGATGGTGAGACAAGAGTTGCATCTATTGCATTAAAAAAAGATGTGAAAATTGGAGACTATGTTATTGTTAATGCGAAGTTTATTATGCAAATAATTCCTGAAGAGGAAGCAAAAAAAGCGATAAAGGTGTGGAATCTTACCGATGAAGCCTGAACAATATTTCTTAAAATATTCTTTTCCTTGCGCACATGTATTAGTTGAACATGGGAGTATTACAGAAGAAAAATTAGAAGAGATTCGACAGAATGTTATTTATGATAAAATTATGAAACGTGACGAACTTGAATTTTTATTTCCTGCAGCTTTTCGAAGAATCAGAGATGTAGCTGTAAAAATGAATAAAGATGTTTGGAGTATGGAAGTTTTGAAAAAATATTTTTTAGAAGAGCACAATCATTACATTGAACAACAAGAAGGTAATTATGCTAGTTTTGGAAAAACTTTCAGAGAATTTTGTAAAGTAAATATTGGCAAAGTAACAGCCAAAGAAGCAGATATTTTAACAGTTAGATATGGTGATAAAGAACGAATTGTTTTAACAGAAATATTACCTGATGTAAAAATTGGTGACAAAGTAAGTATTCATCAAGGTTTTGCAGTTGAGAAATTTGAATGAAGCTTTTTTTCTAAGTTTATTGAGAAGAATAAAACTCCGCTCACTATTAATGCCATTCCAATAATTTGAACTGGAACAACCATTTTATCTAAGAAAACTAATTTTAACAAAGTTGTAATAACTGAACCTAATGAAAGAATAGCAACTGCTGTACTTGCATTAACATGTTTTAATCCATTATAGAAAGTAAAGACATATCCAAGTAATAATACTGAAGTAATTGCAATCCAACCAAATTGTGTAAAATTAAGAGTTGCAACTAAATTTAGTTGATTAGTAAAACCTAAGAATAATAAAATGAATATTGAACCAAAAAACATTCGTCCAAATGCGACGATGTTGCTTGATAAATTCTTTAAGATATATTTGGATAAAGTGATTTCTGTAGCCCAGAAAAGAGTTGCAACAAAAATAAGAACTGTTCCGATTGAAAACTCAAAACTAGTTAGTTTCAAGAGCATGAAGTTACCTGCGAGTAATGCAATTGCACCAAATACAATTTGTTTGTTTAATTTTTCTTTTAAGAAAACAACGCTTAAGATTACAACCCATAAAACCATTGTTTTATGAACAAAAGATCCTTGAGCAGGATTCATCATAGTTAGACCTTTGAAGAACAGTAAAAATGGAATTGAACCACCAATTAATCCTATTAATGATAAACTAGCCCAATCTTTTATTTTGAGACTTTTAAGTTCTTTAAAATCTTTAAACATTAAAATTATCGAGAATAAAAACACTGCAACTAAAACATTTTTAGCGCCAGTAAAGATGTAAGGATTGATACCTTTAACTCCAAATGCATTCAAGAAGATAGAAACTCCTGAAATGATTGCAGTTAATAATACTAACATAAGCCCCTTTTTCATGAAAAATATCTCCGTTATTTTTAATGAATTCAGAAAGACGTTCTGAATTTCATAAACTTTAAAAAAGTATTATGTTTATATATTTTACGATGAAAAAAATCCTTTGCTTTGGAAATCCTTTTGTATTAGAAGATTCGTTAGCAGTCGAGCTTGGTAAAGAGCTTTTGATTAAAGATTGTGAATTTATTATTTGTGTAACTCCGAATGAAGTGATTCAACACACTGATTTTTCTTTTATTATGGATGTTGCAGAGGGTATTGATAAAATAAAAGTTATTGGAATTGAAGATTTACAAGAGAATAAACTTTTTTCGCTTCATGATTTTGACCTTGGATTTTTCTTACAATTAATGCAACAGATTGGTCGAATCGATGAAGTAAAAATTATTGCAATACCTATTGGTTATGATAAAGAAAAAGCAAAAAAAGAAATAAAAAAATTAATTTAGAATTATCTTGCTATAGCTTCACAAACTCTTTTTCTAGCCCATCTTATACACTCGTATGATTGTGTAACATTAAAATGAGTTGTTGTATTTGTTCCCCATGTTAAGCATCCATAATTAATACAAGAAGTTACATTATAAACGGAACCATTTATTAAGGTCATGTTTGTGAACCATTCAGTACAACCTTCTTCAACACAAAAATTTACTGTTTCATTCCAATGCATGGTATAGTTTACCCATCCATATTCTGCACAAGTGTTTAAATATCTACAAGTTGTTTTTGGAAGAGTTCTTGTTGATGTTGTTCTAAAAGCTTCACCACCTAGATTTCCTTCTTCATCAAGTTCCATGATTGGATCGTCATAAACTAAACTTGAGCTAGAACTTTTAGATAAAGCCATACTCATAATTGCAATTATTCCTACAATTGCAACAATACTAATTAATGAAAATTCAGAATTCCATTTTCTTTCTTTAGCCATAATATCACCTTGAAAATAGTAATTTTCTAGGCCCAAAAATATTATTTTTGATGCCTTAAAACTATTTATGATGCTTTTTTGGAGTTCCTATTATATAAAGTTTCTTTTTTTCGTAACATTTATATAATTATTATTTATTAGTTTTATCTATGGGTAAGGTGTTGGAAAAAGAGGGGTTGCATAATTTTATTCTTTCATTACAAAAGCATGGACTGCTTATAGCTCCAGTTACAACTGATATGACTCGTTTTAAAGTTCTTGAAGCAGGAGATAAAGTTGAATTAAATAATAATCCTTTTTTCCCTTTAAAAAAATATTTTTTACCAAATGAAGAACCAGTTCTAAAAATTAAAAATGGTTTAACTAAAGAGCCAAAATTAAAAGAACCAAAGAAAATAATCTTTGGTGCAAGACTGTGCGATATTAATGGACTTGCAATTCTAGACAAACTTTACTTAGACCAGCGATTCGTTGATGAAACTTACAAAAAAAGAAGAGAAAATACGACTGTTATTGGTTTAAATTGTTTAAATCCTCCTTCAGAAAATTGTTTTTGTGGTTCTATGGGTCTTCAAAAAGAAGGATATGACCTTTTATTTCATGAACGAGAATTAGATTATTACATAGATGTCTTAACAAAAAAAGGAGCAAAACTTGTAAAACATTTGAGAAGTGAAGAGTTTGATTTTCCACTTCCAAAAACTGACAAAAAACTTGATCCTAAAGATTTATGGCCTTTCATGGCAGATAAATTTTGGGAAAAAGATAATGATTTATGTGTTTCTTGTCAAAGATGTACAATACTTTGTCCAACTTGTTTTTGCTTTGACTTACATGATGATGTTAATCCAGCAACTAAATCTGGAGATAGATTAAGAACTATTGATTCTTGTCATTCACCAGACTTTACACAAGTTGCAGGTGGACATGTATTCAGAGCAAAACGATTACAAAGATATAGACATCGAGTAATGCATAAATTACAATTTTTCAAAGATAAATTTGACCGAAGCATGTGTACTGGCTGTGGTAGATGCATCGATTACTGTCATAGTAAGATTGACTTTGTAAAGACCATTAACGAGGATTTCAAATGAATATTTACAATTCAAAACAATACAAAATATTAGATGTTATCAAACAAACTGGCGATAACACTTTACTTAGAATTAAATGTGATTTAAATCCAATGCCTGGTCAATTCGTTAATGTTAGTATTCCAGGAATTGGTGAAGCACCTATTTCAAGCGCGTCATATAATGACAAACTTCTAGATTTAAATGTTCGAATAGTTGGAAACGTAACTAAAGCCATGACTCAATTAAAGAAAGGTGATGAAATTGGTTTGCGAGGCCCGTATGGAAATGGTTTTCCAATGAAAGAACTAAAAGGAAAAGATTTAGTTTTAGTAGGCGGTGGTTGTGGAGTTGCACCACTCAGAGGAATAATTGAGTATGTAGATTTACATTGGAAAGATTACAAAGATGTCTACATGTTTTTTGGATATAGAACTCCTGGGGACATTCTTTTCAAAGATGAAATTAGTGGGTGGAATGACAAATACAAAGTGTTTTTATCAGTAGATCAAGAAGTGGGTGCTAATCCATTTAATTGTCCAGTAGGTTTTGTAACTGACAATTTAAAAGAAAATAAAGTTCCTTCAAATGCGGTTGCGCTCATGTGTGGTCCTCCAATTATGATGACCAAAACAACTGAAATTCTAAAAGAAAAAGGATTAACTGAAAAACAATTGTATGTTAGTCTTGAACGACATATGAAATGTTGTACTGGTAAATGCGGTCATTGTATGGTTCATGGTCAATATGTTTGTTTAGATGGACCAGTATTTACTTATGATGAGGTGAAAAACCTTGATGAATAATCCTTTCAAAAAAGAAGAGAAGATTAAACCAAAAGTTGCGATTCATTCTATTACTGGTTGTGCTGGTTGTCAGTTAGTAATTTATTTTATCAAAGATAAGCTCTTAGAACTATTGGGCGAAATTGATCTTGTTGCAGCTCCTATGATTAAAGGTAAAAATGATGAAGGACCATATGATTTATGTTTTGTTGAAGGATTAGTTGCTTCAGAAGAAGATCTAGAACATTTAAAAAAATGGCGAGAACAATCAAAAGTATTAGTTGCTTGGGGAACTTGTGCAACACATGGGAATGTTCCTGGAATAAAGATTTTTATGGATGAAAAGACAGTAGAAGCTGCAGTTTACAAAAATAGAACTGGCTTAAAAAAAGGTTTAAAACCATTAACTCCAACACCAATAGAAGAACATGTTAAAGTTGATTTTAGCATTAGTGGTTGTCCGCCTGAAGAAATTGAATTCTTAAGATTAGTAAAACATTTATTGTTGCAGATGAATCCGGTTATTTATAACGAACCGGTATGTGTTGAATGTACAAAACGAGAAATTAAATGTTTATTAGAAGATGGAAAAGAATGTCTAGGACCATTAATTAGAGGTGGTTGTGACGCGCTTTGTCCAGGAGTAAATCATGGATGTACTGGTTGTCATGGACCTTTAGAATCCGTAAATATTCCTCAAGTTATGAAATTATTAGAAGCGAATGGAATATCTGAAAAACTTGTTAAACAAAGACTTCAGAAATATGCAGGACTAAAATTTGAAAAACTTGGAGTGAAATTAAAATGAGTGAAAATATAAACTTAAATCACATCACAAAAATTGAAGGTCATGCAGATTTAAATGTAGAAATAAAAAAAGGAAAAATTGTGAAATGTGAGTTAGGAGCTGTAGAAGGAGCTCGATTCTTTGAAGGAATCGTTGTAGGTAGAAAATATGATGAAATAAAAGAAATCACTTCAAGAATATGTGGGATTTGCAGTGTTAGTCATTCAATGACTTCTTTAATGACTATTGAGAATGCTTTTGGAATTGAAGTAACCGACCAAACAAAACTTCTCAGAGAATTAATGTCTATTGGTGAACGAATCAGAAGTCATGCAACTCATCTTTATTTCTTAGTTTTACCTGATTATCTTGGTTATGAATCAGCTATTGAAATGGCTAAAAAATATCAAAAAGAAGTTGGAATGGCTCTTGATTTAATGAAAATAGGTAATGAAATTGTTGAAGCAACAGGTGGAAGGCAAATGCATCCTGTAAGTTCGGTTGTAGGTGGATTTACAGAAGTTCCAACTAAAGAACAATGCGATTACTTACTTCATAATCTAAAAAAAAATAAGAAGCCTGCAATGGAAACTTTGAAACTTTTCTTAAGCTTAAAATATCCTAAGTTAGAACGAGATGATGAATACTTATCATTAAAACCGTCAGATCATCAACCAACTCTTGATGGAACAATAGTTTCAAACAAAGGATTTGAAACAACTGAAGATAAATATTATGATTTTTTAAAAGAAAGAATCGAACCTTATAGTAATGCAAAATTTGCAGTAAAAGAAGGAAAGTCATATGTTCTTGGAGCATTATCAAGAATAAATAATAATTATAAACTTTTAAGTCCTGAAATAAAATCTGTTTTGAAAAAGAACGGAATTGTTTTTCCTTCAACAAATATTTTCTATCAAAATATAACTCAAGCAATAGAATTATATCATTGGTTAGTTCAAGCAATTAAAATATTGGAAGGAAGAACTTTTCAAGCAGAACCATTAGTCGCAGCTAATACAAAAAAATCTGTTGGTAGAGCAGTCACTGAAGCTCCTCGTGGGTTATTATTTCATGAATATGAATTTGATGAAAATGGTTGTGTTACTAAATGTAATATTATGACTCCAACTGTTCAAAATCTTCGAAGCATGGAAGAATATATCTCAATTTATTTACAAGAATTATTAGATAAGAAAGTTGAAAAAGAAGCAATAATTTTAGAAATTGAAAAACTTATTAGAGCTTATGATCCTTGTTTTTCATGTGCCACTCATTTCTTAAAAGTTAAATGGAAAGAAGCATAAAAAGAAATAATTTCTAAAGAAAAAAATACTTAGTTGTCATATTTTAATATGTTTTTAACAGCGTCTGCAGATGCATTTTGACATTGTTCATCATCAAACTGTTTTAGTTCACACGCATCTTCAAAAGCTTGAAAACTTGAATTTCTACAAAGACATTCGTATGCATCTTTAGCTGGTTGATCATGTTCTGATAACTTTGGAGAACTTACAAAATATGCGATTCCTTTATTATAAATTGCTACCAATCCTGGTTTAGGTTCTAATCCTAATGTTGCCAATTCTTCTGCTGTTACTTCTGAATCAGACAATATATCTTCCATTTTCATTTTATCACCATAATAATTATTTTTTTCAGGAGTAAAAACTATTTTATAAATTTTTACTAAAAAAATAAAGAAATAGGGTTTAAACCCTTTCTTTTTTCAAAGTTTCAACAACCTCAGGATTTGCAAGAGTAGTTGTATTACCAACATCTTCTTTACCTTCAGCAATCGCTTTTAAGATTCGTCTCATAATTTTTCCACTTCGAGTTTTTGGAACTCCTTCAGCGAATTGAATCTTATCAGGTTTTGCAATTGGTCCGATTTCTTTTGCAACGTGTTTTCGAAGAATTTGAACAAGTTCATCTGACCCTTTTAATCCTTTTTTCAAAGTTACGAATGCATAAAGTGCATCGCCTTTAATTTTATGAGGGTATGGAACAACTGCTGCTTCAGATACATCCTTATAGCTTACAAGTGCACTTTCAATCTCTGAAGTTCCAAGTCGATGTCCTGAAACATTAACGACATCATCAATTCTTCCTAAGATCCAAATATATCCTTCTTTATCTTTCTTTGCACCATCGCCAGCAAAATAAATTCCTCCTTTGAATTGGCTAAAGTAAGTTTTTCTAAATCGGTCAGGATTTTTATAAACTGTTCGAAGCATTCCAGGCCAAGGTTTTTCAACTACTATGAATCCTCCTTCGTTAGCTTTAGCTGGTTTTCCATTTTCTTTGTAAATATTGGTTTTTACTCCGAAGAACGGGAAGCACGCAGAACCGGGTTTTAAATCAACAGCTCCAGGTAAAGGAGTTACAAGAATGCCTCCTGTTTCTGTTTGCCACCAAGTATCAACAATTGGACATTTATTTCTCCCAATAACTTTATGATACCAAAGCCATGCGTCTGGATTGATTGGTTCACCAACAGAACCTAATAATCTTAAACTTGAAAGGTCGTGTTTTTTAACCCATTCATCACCAAATCGAGCAATTGCTCTTATTGCTGTTGGAGCAGTATAAAAAATACTTACTTTATATTTTTCAACTATCTCCCAGAATCTATCAGGGTTTGGATATGTTGGAATTCCTTCAAACATAACACTTGTTGCACCATTAGCTAATGGTCCGTAAACAATGTAACTATGTCCTGTTACCCAACCAATATCTGCAGTACACCAATAAACATCTTCTTCACGATAATCAAAAACATATTTGAAAGTTAAGTAAGTATACATCAAGTATCCTGCCGTTGTATGAACAACACCTTTTGGTTTACCAGTTGTTCCACTTGTATAAAGAATAAAAGCTGGGTCTTCAGAGTTTAACTTTGCAGGTTCGCAAGTATTCTCAATATCTTTAGCTTTTAATTCGTCTTGAAGCCATAAATCTCTTCCTTTTTTCATCGATGTAGCAACATTCTTTCTTTTGTTAACAAGAACATATTTCAAAGATTTACATTTTAGAAGAACTGCATCAATTGCTTCTTTCATTGGAATTATTTTTTTTCCATGAAGATTAACATTGCTTGTAACTAAGATTTTAGCTTTAGAATCATCAATTCTATCTTGTAATGATTGTGGACTAAAACCACCAAAGACTACGCTGTGAATTGCTCCAAGTCTTACACATGCAAGGATTCCAATTGCAAGTTCAGGAACCATTGGCATATAAAAACAAATTCGGTCACCCTTTTTGATACCTCTTTTTTTTAGAACATTTGCGAATTTACAAACTTCTTTGTGAAGCTTTTTGTAAGTATAAACTTTACTTTTTCCATCATTTGATTCCCAAATAATTGCTGGTTTATCTCCTCTTTCTTTTAAGTGTCGATCTAAGCAATTGTAAGAAATATTTATTTTTCCGCCTTCAAACCATTTACATTCAAGCTTTGATTTATTCCACGAAGAAACTTTATCCCATTTCTTAAACCAGTCAAGTTGTTCTGCTTGTTTTGCCCAGAACGTATCAGGGTTTTTGATAGATTCGTTGTACAGCTTCTTATATTCTGCAAAGCTTTTGATATGTGCTTTTTTTTTGAAGCTCTCCTTAGGAGGAAATTTTCTTGTTTCTTTTGAAATCGAGTCTAGAAATTTAGCCATTGTAATGCTTACACACGTCTGTAGTATATTTAAATTTTTTCTTTATTTAAATATTAATATTAACAGTCATTCCTTCTATAATTTTATGTTCTTCGCTAAAATTTGCATTAACTTCTAGAACGTATTTAGCTGGTTTGTTTGAAGGATAAATGTCGCAAGGGTCTTCTTTACAAGGAACTGCGTTTTGAATCTTAACAATTTCTTTCTCTGCAGAAATAAAAATTATATCTAGGGGAATAAAGGTGTTTTTCATCCAAAAAGTTCTTTTTTGTTCATTTGGAAACAAAAACAACATCCCAGTATTTTCATCAAGATGTTCTCTATACATTAAACCTTGAGTAATTTCAATATTGTCTTGTGCTAACTCAACATGTACAATTTGATTGTTGATTGTAACGGTTGGATTTTTGTTGCATCCGACTAAGAGAATTAGTGCAATTAAGAGAAAAATTATTTTTTGCAAAAATCTTGGATTTTGCAACGTCAAAAAACTATTTTGTTTTTTGTGCGCCAAAATCTTTGATTCTGAGCGATTCAAAAACTTTGTTTTTGTATTTTTCATAAAGAATTAAATATTCTTTTTGTTTATAAAATTTTATAATTTGTACAAAATACTTACTCGCCAATACTAACATAAGTTTATATAAGGGTTAAAAGTCTATAAGTTAAGAATGACTGTAGAGAAGAATAGACTTGTTCTAAAAATTGGTGGAGAAGCTGGATACGGTATAATGAGTGCGGGTCAAGCATTCGCTAAATTATGTACTCGTGCAGGCCTTTTTGCTTATACTCACACAGAATATCCTTCTTTAGTTAGAGGAGGACATAATGTCTTTGCAATTAGAGTTGAAGAAAAAGACATAAAATGTCCGATCGTTCAAGTAAATCTTTTAGTTGCTTTAAACAAGCAAACAATCGAGAAACATAAAGACGAATTAACTCACGCAGGCGGAATAATTTATGATGGAGAAGAAGTCAATATTGATGAATTAAATATTAGACCTGATATTAAACTTTTTAATGTTCCTTTATTAAAAATAGTTCAAGAAGCTAAAGGAATAAAGGTTATGAGAAATTCAGTTTCATTAGGGGCTGCAATGGCAGTTCTCGACGCAGATTTTAAATTATTAAAAGAAAGTATAACAAGTGCTAAAAAGAAATCACAAAAAGTCGCAACTATTATGGAACAGAACATTAAAGTTGCAAAAGAAGGATATGATTACATTAAAAATAATTATCCTGAAGAATTCCAAGTTAAACTTGTACCTGTATTAAAACAACCTAAAAGAATGTTGTTGACAGGAAATACTGCTCTTTCACTTGGAGCAATAAAAGCAGGATGTCAATTCCACGCACAATATCCAATGACTCCTTCAAGTTCAATACTTCATTATCTTGTTTCTAAAGAACATGAATTTAACATGGTTGTAAAACATGCTGAAGATGAAATTTCTGCAATTAATATGGCTATAGGTGCAGGATTTTCAGGTGTAAGATCAATGACTGCAACTTCAGGAGGCGGTTTAGCTTTAATGACTGAAAGTGTTAGCTTAGCAGGATCTTCTGAAACGCCAATCGTAATTGTTAATTGTCAAAGACCTGGACCTGGAACTGGTTTACCAACAAGACAAGGACAAGAAGATTTGAAGTTCGTATTAAACATTGGTCATGGAGAATTTCCAAAAGTAGTAGTTGCACCTGGAGATACAACAGAGTGCTTTTATGAAACATTCAATGCTTTTAACTTAGCAGATAAATATCAATTACCAGTTTTAATTGTCTCTGATAAACATTTAGCAAGTTGTAACGAAACTATTGAACCATTTGATACAAAAGACTTGAAAATTGATAGAGGCTTATTGTTAAGTAATGAAGAAGCAAAAAAACAAGAAGACTATCGAAGATACAAAGTTACAGAATCAGGTATTTCACCAAGAGCAATTCCTGGTCAAAAGAATTGTCGATTTAGAGCAAGTAGCGATGAACATGATGAGTTTGGCGATATTGAAGAAAGTATTCAAAACCGTGTTGATCAAATGGATAAACGAATGAGAAAAATGGATTTAGTGCTTAAAGATATTCCTGTTCCAAAAGTTTATGGTCCTAAAAAAGCAGATGTGACAATTGTTAGTTGGGGATCTACAAAACAAGCAATTCTTGAAGCAATGGAATATTTGAAAGTAGATGGTATAACTGCAAACTTCTTACAAATGATGTATATACATCCTTTCCACTCAGCTTTTGTTAAAGAATTCTTAGAGAGCTCACAGAAAGTTGTTCTTATTGAAGGAAATAAAACAGCTCAGCTTGGTGGAATAATAAGAGAAAACACTAGTTTTGAAATAAAACATCAAATCTTAAAATATGATGGAAGAACTTTTTTCCCAAGCACAATATACGATCAAATAAAGGAGATTCATAAAAATGGTTGATTTACATGATTTAAACAGACCGGGTGTAAAATGCACTTGGTGTCCTGGATGTGGAGATCACGCAATGCTTAGTGCTCTAAAAAAAGCTTTAGTAATGATAAAACAAGATCCTGAAAAAACAGTTGTAGCTTCAGGAGTTGGTTGTTCAAGTAATTTACCGCATTGGATTAATACTTATGGATTTCATGGAGTTCATGGTCGAGGTTTACCACTTGCATATGGAATAAAATCTGCTAATCACGAGCTTAAAGTTATAATTACTGCAGGAGATGGAGATACTTATGGGGAAGGAACAGGCCATTATATACATGCTTTAAGAAGAAATGTTGATATGACTTTTATTTGTCATGATAATCAAATTTATGGTTTAACTCAAGGTCAAGCTTCACCTACAAGTTTAAAAGGAACAATTTCAAAATCAACTCCATATGGTGCAATTGAAGAACCATTTAATCCTTTAATGCACGCACTTATTGCAGATGCGACTTTTGTTGCAAGAGCATACGCAGGAAATCTAGTTCAAATGGCAGAGATTTTTGCACAAGCAATAGCACATAAAGGATTTTCAATAGTTGATGTATTCCAACCATGCGTTAGTTTTAACAAAGTAAACACTTTTGATTGGTTCAAAGAACGAGTTTACAAATTAGAAGATACAAAATACAAACCTAACAATAAATTCAAAGCAATGGAAAAAGCTTTAGAGTTAGGAGATAAAATTCCTATTGGAATCTTTTACAAAGAAGAAAAACCTTCTTATCATGATAAACTTCCACAATTAAAAAATTCACCTTTAGTTAAGAAAAAAATTGACAATGTTAGTATTAAGAAAGTTATGGAAGAATTGTTCTAAAAACATTTATATACTTCTCATTAATTAATTTCATTATAGGGGATAGTGATGGAATTTTATAATCAAACACCAGAAGATGTTCTAAAAGAATTAGCTGTTAATCCAGAAGAAGGGTTGTCTGAAGAAAGCGTTCATAAACGACAAGAAAAATATGGCTTTAATGAGTTAATTCAAAAGGTGAAAATTAATCCCATAGTATTATTTCTTAATCAATTCAAAAGTTTTATTATTTACATTTTGTTATTTGCGGTTGTTGTATCGTTTTTAGCCGGAGAAGTATCTGATGCAATTGTTGTACTTATAATTCTAGTATTTAATGCAGTTTTTGGTTTTGTTCAAGAATTCAAAGCTGAAAAAGCAATTGATGCATTAAAAAAGTTATCAGGTCTAAAATCAAAAGTTATTCGTGATGGAAAAACTATTATGATTGAAACTAAGGATTTAGTGCCTGGTGATATTGTATTATTAGAAGAAGGAAATAAAATTCCTGCTGATTCTAGAATAATTGAAGCAACTTCTTTACAAGTCTCAGAAGCCTCACTTACAGGAGAATCAGTTCCTGTATCAAAAAAGATTGAAGCCATAATTGGTGAATTACTTATTCAAGATAGAAAAAACATGTTGTTTTCAGGAACAACTATTACTAAAGGAAAATGCAAAGTTGTAATTACACAAACCGGAATGGAAACTCAAATCGGTAAAATTGCGGGTATGATTTCTGAAGCTGGAGAACCACCAACACCTCTTCAAGAAAAACTTGAAGCGCTTGGTAAAAAGATAGGGTTGGTTACTATTATTGTTTGTATACTTGTTTTTTTTGCAGGAATTTTAAAAGATAATTTATTTCAAGTTTTAATGACTGAAGGACTAGTTGCATTTATTCTTGGTTCAAAGGAATGGTTAATGACTGCAGTATCTTTAGCTGTAGCAGCTGTTCCTGAAGGTTTACCTGCAATTGTTACAATTGCCTTAGCCATTGGTGTTCAAAAAATGGTTAAGAAGAATGCTCTTGTACGAAGGTTGCCTAGTGTTGAAACACTTGGCGGAGCAACAGTTATTTGTTCTGATAAAACTGGCACTTTAACAAAGAATGAAATGACTGTTCGAAAAGCATACTTGGACCATGACTTATATGAAATTGAAGGCGAAGGTTATGGATTTGATGGGAAAGTTCTTTTGAACGGAACACCTATTGATGCAAATTCAAAATTTATATTTAAAATAGGGGCTTTATGTAATGACTCAACTGTTGATTTTGAAGATGGTAGTCCTATAACAACTGGCGACCCTACTGAAATTGCTTTAGTTGTAAGTGCTGAAAAAGCAGGTTTTAACACAGAAGATTTAAGACGAGAATGGATTAGAACTGGTGAAGAACCGTTTGATTCAATAAGAAAATTAATGAGTACTGTAAATAAAGATCCAGAATCTAAAAAAGAATATGTCTTTACTAAAGGAGCACTTGAATCTGTTCTTGGAGTTTGTAATAAAATACAACTTAATGGCGAGGTAAGAGATATAACTCCTGAAGATAAGAAAAAATTTATAGAAAAAAATAATGATTTAGCCGATCAAGCACTTAGAGTTTTAGGATTTGCGTATAAAGAATATAATAAAGGCGATGAAATTGAATCTGATTTAATATTTGTTGGATTACAAGGAATGATTGATCCTCCGCATCCAGAAGTTAAAGGTTCAATTCAAAAATGTAGGGATGCAGGTATTCGAGTCATGATGATTACTGGTGATAACCGACATACTGCTCAAGCAATTGCTAAAGAAATTGGAATTATGGGCGGATCTATGAATGGAGCTGATTTTGCAAAACTAACTCACAATGAAAAATTAAATGCTATTAAAGAAATATCAGTGTTTTCAAGAGTTGAACCAGCTCACAAGATGGATATTGTAACCATGCTTAAAGAACAAGGCGAAGTAGTTGCTATGACTGGGGATGGTGTAAATGATGCGCCAGCAATAAAAGGCGCAGACCTTGGAATTTCTATGGGTATTTCTGGAACTGATGTTACAAAAGAAGCTAGCGACATGGTTTTATTAGATGATAATTTTACAACTATTGTAAATGCTGTTGAAGAAGGCAGAGGTATTTATCAGAACATCACTAAATTTGTAAACTATTTATTATCCTGTAATTTGGCCGAAGTATTGGTTATTTTCTTTGCAATAATATTTGGTTGGCCTTTACCAATGACTGCCATTATGATTCTTTGGATGAACTTAGTGACTGACGGATTACCAGCTCTTGCTTTAAGTGTTGATCCTAAACCTAAAGATATTATGAAACGACCACCTATTGATCCAAAAGAAGGTATTATGACTAAATCAATGGTTTTTAACATTGGTTATGTATCATCTATTATTAGTGTTGGAGTCTTAGGTCTTTTTTTCTGGGCAATGAGCAATTATGAAGGAACAACTGGTTACTTAGAACATATTCAAACTATTGCATTTACTGCTCTAATTATGACTGAACTTGTAAGAATTTATTCTATAAGGTCAGATTATCATGTTGAAGTCTTTAGCAATAAATACTTGATTTGGGCGATTTTGTTTTCAATCGGATTACAAATTTTAGTCATATACAGTCCAATTAGTAATTTCTTTGGAACCTTTGCTTTGAACGGTTTAGATTGGGGTTTAATCTTTGGAATGAGTATTGGAGTCTTTATTCTTGACCGAATTGGAAGATTTGTTAAGAATTACTTTAATTGGTTTAAAGCTTGAATATGCAAAAGTTTATATATTATAGTATCAGATTCTATACTAAAAGAGAGGTGTTATTAATTTGGAAGATAGTCAACAATTTATTCTGTGGTTTGATCAGTTAGGTATAGAAGATGTTCCTATAGTTGGTGGAAAGAATGCTAGCTTAGGTGAAATGTATCAAAATTTAACTAAGAAAGGTGTAACTGTTCCTAATGGATTTGCAGTTACTGCTTATGCTTATCGTTATCTTTTAGAAAAAACTGGTGCAAAAGAAAAAATTGTGGAACTTTTATCCGGACTTAATACTAAAGACTTGCATAATCTCGAAGAGCGAGGGCATAAAGTTCGATCTTTAATAAGAAACTTAGAGTTTCCACTAGAATTGCGAGATGCGATTATTGAAGGTTACAAGCATCTTGAAAAAGAATATGGTGACCACACTGATGTCGCTGTTAGAAGTAGTGCAACAGCAGAAGACTTACCTGATGCTAGTTTTGCAGGACAACAAGAAACTTATCTAAATATTCATGGTTATGAAGAAATAATTGACGCTTGCAAATTGTGCTTTGCTTCACTTTTCACAAACAGAGCTATTAGTTATCGAGAAGATAAAAATTTTGATCATTTTTCAATCGCATTAAGTATTGGTGTTCAAAAAATGGTTCGGTCAGACCGAGCTTGTTCTGGAGTCATGTTTTCAATTGATACTGAGTCAGGTTTTAAAGACGCAATTTTTATTACATCTGCTTATGGACTTGGAGAAAACGTTGTTCAAGGAGCAGTTAATCCTGACGAGTTTTATGTTCATAAACCAACACTTAAACAAGGTTTTAGACCTATTATTATGAAGAAAGTTGGTCGTAAAGCTATCAAAATGATTTATACAACAGATAGTAAACATCCTGTAAAAAATGTTCCTGTTGCTGAAGCTGACCAGAAAAATTATGCTATAAATGATGATGAAGTTTTAGAATTAGCCAGAATGGCTCAAACTATTGAAGATCATTATTCAGAAAAAGCAGGTCATTTTAAACCAATGGATATGGAGTGGGCAAAAGATGGTATTACGGGACAATTATTTATTGTTCAAGCACGACCAGAAACTGTTCAATCACAAAAAGATGCATCTCTTCTTAGAACTTATATTTTAAAACAAACCGGAGATATTGCAATCCTTGGTAAATCTGTTGGTGCAAAAATTGGTCATGGAAAAGCTAATGTAATCAAGGATGTTCATCAAATTCATGATTTTAAAGAAGGAGAAGTTTTAGTTACTGACATGACTGATCCTGATTGGGAACCAATTATGAAAATCGCATCCGCCATTGTTACTAACCGTGGTGGAAGGACTTGTCACGCAGCAATTATTAGCCGAGAGTTAGGTATTCCTTGTGTTGTTGGAACAAAAGAAGGAACTGAAGCGATTCAGTCTGGCGAAGATATAACTGTTGATTGCTCGCAAGGAGCTGAAGGTAATGTTTACAGAGGAATTTTAGAGTTTGAAATTGAAGAAACTAAACTTGATGGGATTCCAGAAACTAAAACTAAAATCATGATGAACTTGGCAGCACCTGATCAAGCATTTGAACAAAGTTTTATTCCAAATTCAGGAGTTGGCCTTGCTCGTGAAGAGTTTGTAATTAATTCTTATATTAAAGTTCATCCGCTTGCATTGTTAAAATTTGATGAATTACAAGATCCTGAAGTTAAGAAAAAAGTTGCAGAAATTGCTTATGGTTATGAAGATAAAGCACAGTTCTTTGTTGATAAATTGGCTGAAGGAATTGGTATGATTGCAGCGGCTTTTTATCCAAAAAAAGTGATAGTTAGACTATCTGACTTTAAATCAAATGAATATGCTAATTTAATTGGTGGAAGACAGTTTGAACCAGTTGAAGACAATCCGATGATTGGTTGGAGAGGAGCAAGTCGTTATTATTCTGAAAATTACAAAGAAGCATTTGGTCTTGAATGTAAAGCTTTTTTAAAAGTTCGAAATGAGATGGGGCTTACAAATGTAGAAGTTATGATTCCATTTCCAAGAACAATAACTGAAGTTCAAAAAGTTAAACAAACAATGGCTGACTTTGGTTTGAAACATGGTGAGAACGGACTAAGGATTATTGGGATGTGTGAAATTCCTTCAAATGTAATTTTAGCTGAAGAATTCTTAGAAGAAGTTGATGGCTTTAGCATCGGAACAAATGATTTAACTCAGTTAACGCTTGGAGTTGATAGGGATTCTGAATTAGTTGCGCATGTTTATGATGAACGAGACCCAGCTGTTAAAAAACTAGTTAAGCAAGTAATTGAAGTTTGTAATGCAAAAGGTAAATATATTGGGATTTGCGGTCAAGCACCTAGTGACTATCAAGAGTTTGCAGAGTTTGTAGTTGAATGTGGTATTCAAACAATGAGTTTAAACCCTGATACTATTATTAAAACGACACTTGCAATTGCAGAGTTAGAGAAAAAACTTGGTTTATAGTAATATTTAATAACTTCTTTTCCTTTCTTTATTTTATGCGATTAGCGATGTTAGATTTTGATATTACTTTATCTAAAGATTATTCTATGAACTTATTTTCCAATTTTTTGTATGAGAATAAACGTATGATGAATCTTCATGTCCAGCGTCAAGCTATTTTAGAAAAATATTTTTCTAAACAAATGTCTTTTGATGAAATGAGCGAACAACTTCCTTATCTTTGGGCTAGTTCTTTGAAAGATACTTCTGTTAAAGGTTTAGAAGTTTTAGCTTCTGAGTTTTTTCCAATATTAAAAAAAGAAATTCATGATTCCTCTTATGAACTTATTAATTTATTGAAAGCTAATGGTTATTATACTGTTATTATTTCGGCTGCAGCTTATGAAATTATTTCTTTAGCAGGACAAGACTTAGGTGTTCATGAAACTCGTGCTATGAAAATTGGTTCATCTTATGGTTTTTATAGTGGTCGTTTTGAAAATAATATTTCTTTACCAGGCGGAAAGAAAAAAGAAGCAATGCCATTGTTAAGAACTTATGGAGTTAAAGGGTCGTTTTCTTTTGGAGATTCAAAACAAGATCTTGGAATGATGGAACCGGTTGAACACGCAATTGCTTTAAATCCAAATAAAGAATTAATAGATATTGCTAATGAAAAAAATTGGCCTATTATGACTTATGAAAATGTGGTTCCTGAAGTCGAGAAAATTCTAAAGGCAAAAACTATATAAAGGCAAAGGTTAACTATTTTTTCTATGTATAAAATAAGAGGTGTGAAGGCTCGTCAAGTATTAGATTCTAGAGGTAACCCTACTATTGAAGCAGATGTTTGGGCAGGAGATATTTTCGCACTAGCAATGGTTCCATCAGGTGCCAGTACTGGTAAACATGAAGCCCTCGAGCTTCGTGATGGCGGTAAAAAATTTGGTGGAAAAGGAGTACAAAAAGCTATTGATAATGTTAATAAAAAAATTGCAAAAGTGTTAATTGGTATGGATGTTCGAAAACAAGAAGATATTGATCGTGCAATGCTTGAACTTGACAGTACAAAAAATAAATCTAAACTTGGAGCGAATGCAATTCTTGGTGTGAGCTTGGCTTGTGCAAGAGCAGCAGCTGACCTTCAAGGAATGAATCTTTACGAATACATTGGTTCTTTAGTTGGAAATGATAACTTTACTTTACCTGTTCCTTTCATGAATATAATTAATGGCGGTTTACATGCTGATAATGGACTTGATTTTCAAGAATACATGATTGTTCCGATGGGAAAAACTTTGCATGAATCATTAAGAATGGCCACTGAAACATATCATGAACTAAAGAATGTTTTGAAAAAGAGAGAATTTTCAACAGGTGTTGGTGATGAAGGAGGATTTGCTCCTAATATGAAATATTATAGTGAACCTTTAGATTTAATTATGACTGCAATTAACAATTTAGGTTATGGTAAAAAGATTAAATTAGCTATGGATGTTGCTGCGTCAGATTTTTATAAAAAAGGAAAATATGTTGTTAATGGAAAATCATACTCTGCTGATGAAATGATTGACATATATTCTGGTTTAGTAAAGTCTTATCCTATAATTTCAATCGAAGACCCCTTCCAAGAAGACGATTTTAAATCATTTGTTGATTTTACAAAAAAACAAGGTAAAAAAATAAGAATTGTAGGTGATGATTTGCTCGTTACTAATATTGAACGTTTGAAAAAAGGAATCACACTTAATGCTTGTAATACTTTGTTGTTAAAAGTTAATCAAATTGGAACTTTATCAGAAGCCTTAAGAGCTGCAAACATGGCTAAAAAGAATAATTGGGATATAATGGTAAGTCATCGAAGTGGTGAAACCGAAGATTCATTTATTGCAGATCTTGCTGTAGGACTTGGTTGTGGAATGATTAAGGCTGGTGCTCCTTGTAGGGGCGAAAGAACTGCGAAATATAATCAACTTTTACGAATAGAGGATTTTTTAGGCAAAAAAGCTGTTTATAGTAGAAAACTTTTTTAATTCTAAAGTCTTAGGATGATTTATGAAAGTAAAATCTATCAAACCAGATATCAGAAAAGTCTTCTTAGTTAATTTATTCAAAATATTTGGTGCAGCTATTTTAATAGTGCTTGTTTTAGTTCTTTTACATTTTACGGCAGGCCTTGATATGTTTATCGAAATATTTGCAACATTTGGATTAGAAATAATAGCTGCTGAAGCTTTAGTTTGGTTTATCATTGCAATTATAGTTTTATCAATAGTTGTTTTGTTTGTGAATTATTTAGTTTTATTGAATGTAAAGTATGAGTTCTATGAAGATAAAATGGTGATTTACAAAAACTCAATGTTGATTTTTACAAATTCAACAGACATTCCTTACCGACAAATATCAAAAGTTACTTTCAATGCAGACGGTTTTCTAAATACTTTATTTAATACTGGTTCTGTTTATTTAGATTTAAGCACTATGGGTTTGCCAGTTATGGAATTAGAATTCATCGATCGTGTTGCGGAATCAGCTCGTTATATACAGGATGTTATTAGAGCTCATCTTGCAAAAGTTCAAGCAGAGTATACTGAAAAATATAAAATTGACGGGATTCTAGACAAAGGAAAATTTATCTAATACAAAAAGTTTATATACTCATTATAGTAAATATTTCTTATGACAACCAAAGACATTGTGATGAAAACTTTAAAGAAAGTAGTAGACCCTGAACTAGGTTTGGGTTTAGTTGATTTAGGGCTTATTTATGGTGTTAAAATAAATGATGCTGAAGTATCTATTGATTTAACTTTGACTTCTCCTGGTTGTCCTATTGCATCAGAAATAATGGGTGATATTGAAAAAGTGCTTTTAAAATTAAAAGGTGTTTCTAAAGTAGATGTTAATTTAGTATTTGATCCTCCTTGGACTCCTGAAAAAATGTCTGCAGAAGCAAGAGCGGAATTAGGGTTTTAACGACTTTTCTTCACATCGATTTTTGGACAAAGTTTTTCTATAGGACAAATACTACACTTTGGACTAATTGGAACACAAAGATTTTGACCATAAGCAACCAGTATATCATTGTATATAATCCAATATTTTAAAGGTAATATGTCTCTTAATGCAAACTCTGTATCGTGAGGATTTTTTGTTTTTACATATCCAAATCGATTACTAATTCGATGTACATGTGTGTCAACGCAAATTGCTGGCTTATCATATCCTTGACCTATAACTAGATTGGCAGTTTTTCTACCTATGCCTTTTATTTTTAGAAGTTCATCAAGGTCATCAGGAACAATTGAATTATGTTGTTTTACTAAAATATTACAAGTATCAATAATTGTTTTAGCTTTAGTTTTGTAAAATCCTGCAGGATAAATTGCTTTTTCAACTGCTTTAATACTAATTTTAGCCATCTCTTTTGGAGTTGTTGCAAGTTCAAATATTCTATTAGTTCCTGCTTCAGTTACATCATCTTTTGTTCGCAAACTAATAATTGTAGAAATAAGAATTTTAAAAGGGTTTTTCCCCTCATTAGTAATTTTAGTAACTATTGGAGTTTTATATTCTTTAACTTTATTACCAAGAATCTTGACAACTTCGTCAATGTTGTTATTGTTAATCATAAAATAAAGATTGTAGAACGAGTTTTAAAGGTTGTTATAAAAAAAAAAATAAAAAAAATAATAAGCTAAAAAATTTTATTCTTGAGCTTCGTCAGGTTGTGTTGATGTTAAGAACTTGTACCAAGGTCTTTTAAAGTCAAGAACGTCGCCTGTGTCTGCATCGATGTGTGCTTGATATTTCATATTCATTGGAATAAAACCTAAAAATTTACCTTTCTTTACTTTGTTTAATTCATAAATTGGTTTTTCCATATCTTTAATTTCAATATCATCGAATTTTTCACCAAGAACTGCGATTGCTTTTTCAGATGCGGTTGAAGGCATTACTTTGATAAGTTTTTCTTCGCCATTTTCATTAGTAATGTATAAACCTTTAGTGTCAACTCTTAAAGATTTTCTAGTTTGAACGGTTACATTGCCATCTTCAACATAGTTCATGATTTGTTCTTTATCAGTTCGAAACTTCATCATTCTTTCACCAACAGGAACTTCCATTCCTTCTTGAAGATCTGAATGAACTTCTTCAAAACGTTCTGCGTTTCCTTGTTTTGCTCTTAACATTTTTTGTCCTGGAACCATTTTGAAACTTTCATATTCTTCTTCCATTCCTTCTGAATTAGTCATTCTAAATGCGTGTTCAGTAGGTGCAATTGTTGGTTTTCTTATTTGTTTAATTGGTGCTTGTCTAGGTTCAGGTTCAAAAATACAAGGACCTCCTTCAACAGTTCCACATAATGGTTCTAAATGTCTTTTTACATAGAATATTGGTACTTCACCATCGCTTGTTGCAGTGTAAGTTATTTCATATCCCATTAAGTTTTCACTATATCCTTCATCAATAGTTATTTCTCTTTTAGGATTTTTATTTATTCTTGCATCTCCAACTACAACTAAGTGAGCTGTTCTTCCTATGTCTTCATCATCAGTAGTTTGTTGATATAATAAAGATCTTAACTGAATACTTAAACCAGTTTTTTCAATGTTAACAGTTTCTCCTTGAAGAATCTTAAACTTCTCTTCAAGACCATAACTTCTTGGTTCTGCAGTGTTTTGTATTGCAGTTAGTTTTGTTGTTGGTTCTACAACGTTTTGTGTTGCAGACAATTTTGTTTCTTCTGCGCTGACCCAAGGCATTATCGCAACCATTAATACTAATAAGGTTGCAAAAATCTTGAATCCTAAATTTGTTTTTTTCATTTTTTATTTACCTCCGCAAATCTTTGTTTGCTTAAGGGTTATTAAGTGAGTCCAATATATAATGTTTGGGCGGTCTTAAAAGCTAGAAAAAAGACCAAAAGGCTTTATTTTAAGAAAAAACGATTAATTTAAGTCCAATTATCAAAAGAAGGTTATTTTGAACCGAATTCTTCTGTTAAAGAGATTTTCTTTAGTTTTCCAACAGATTCGATTTGTATAATCTTCTTTTGCTCTAATGAGCTTAGAATTCTAACTAAAGATGTTTTTGCAATGCCTGTTCCATGAACAACATTAGCTTGAGATACATAATCTTTATTTTGTTTTAGTATAAATCGAACAACTTCTTGCTCTCGTTGATTTAAAGCAGAGATGATATCTTCTTTTCTAGAACTAGGTTCATCTTCTTGTTCTTCTGCTTCATCTTCGTCAACATATTTTGGTTTTTGCTTCCAAAGCAGAAGTGCTAGTAAAATGATTATTATTATGATTGCAATAGTTCCAAAATAATTTTTTTGAGATTTAAAATCCAATTTTAAGATTATTTCATCGTTCGAACCTCTTTCTACAACTAATTCTAAAGATGTAATGTGCTCTTCGTGTGCAGCTCTAAATGTGCAATTATCTGCTGGTAATTGTTCAATTTTTACAATGCCAAATTCATCAGTTACAAAATATCCTTGAGTTGCATAATCTTTAGAACAATCAACTCTTACAGGAATGTTTGGGAGTGGAATATTTTTTTTGTCAGTAACTTTAATAGTTGTTGAAGCAATTGAAAATAAAGGCGTCATAACGCTTGTTAAATCGTTGGTTATAAAAGATGCTTTTCCATAGAAATCTGGTCCTGGTGTCTTCGAATCGTCAACTGTGATGTACAATTCATTTATTCCTTCAAAAGTACTAAGTGTGAATCCTTTCTCTGCAATAATTGCATTTCCCTCAATAGTTTGATCAAGAGTTATTGAATGAAGCTCGTAGTTAACTGGTAAAGAATTTATTTCTTCTTCGAAATCTATAGGTCTTAAATTAATTCTAATATCGCTACTTTGAGCTGAAACTAGAGCTGATAATAATATCAACATTAAGAAAATTAACCTCTTCATAAGTATAGTTTTGAATTAGACTTATAAAAATTTTACTGATTATTGTTTATTTTAGCTGTTTCAAGAATTGTTTGTTCTTTCCAAACAAGAGAATCTGCAAATAATATTAGTTTTTGAACAATTTCGTTGTTAGTGTTTAGTTTATACATTTTCGCTTTACCAACATTTCTTGTGTGTTGGACTAGTTGTTTCTCTTCTAGATTTGGCCATAAAATGTTTAGTGTTGACCAAGCAACTCCTGATTCTTTAGCGATATCTGTTAGTGAATAGTCAAATTCTCGAAATATTAAAAGGTGATTTAGTATTTTGATTGTTGGATTATTTCCAAAAAGTTCAATAAAAATGCTTTTTTCCATTGTATGATTTTATAAGTTTTAAATTATTATTTTAATATGAATTAGTATTCTTTTTAAATGTTTTTATTTTGTTTCGAAAATACTTCGGTTTTTTTTAGCCAAACAATTTAAACAGTTATTTCATATTTTAATTAATGAACTCTATAAAGAAAGCTTTACTTCGAAAATTGGTTTATATGAATAAATGGGGTGGGAATCATACTTCTTTTGATAATTTACATAAAGGGTTCCCTCCACATTTAGGAAAAGAAGTTAAAAAAATTGCAAAACAATTAGTTAAAGAAAAATTATTACTTTCAAAACCTACTTCTTATGGTTTAGAAGTAAGTTTGAATTCTGTAAAAAGCCAAGAGATAAAAACTATTCTTTTTTCACAAGACACCAAATCTTTATAAACTCTTTAATATTTTCTAGATTGATGGTGTTAGAGAAATTATCCGACAGTTTAAAGAACACGCTGCAAAAAGTTACTAATGCAGTATTTGTAGATGAGAAACTAATCAACGAGTTAGTTAAGGATATACAACGTGCACTTCTACAGTCTGATGTCAATGTTCAGATGGTTTTTGACCTTACAAAGAAAATTAAAGAACGAGCTTTGAAGGAAGATGAACCAAAAAATATGACTAAGAAAGAACACTTAATTAGAATTGTCTATGATGAATTAGTTGAGTTCCTTGGAGGAGCTGGTTCTAAGATAGATATTAAGAAAAAGAATTTTAAAATTATGCTTGTGGGTTTGTTTGGTAGTGGAAAAACCACTATGGCTGGAAAACTTGCACGATATTATAAGGCTCGAGGTTTAAAAGTTGCAGTTATTTCAACAGATACTTGGAGGCCAGCTGCATACGACCAATTAAAACAATTAGCAGAAAAAGCTAAAGTTTCATTTTATGGTGAAAAGAAAGAGAAAAACCCTGTTAAAATTTACAAGAAGTATAAGAAGGATTTGGATAAACATGATTTAGTTATTATTGATAGTGCTGGAAGAGACGCTTTAAGTGATGAATTAATTGAAGAATTAAACGCTTTAAATAAAGAAGTTAAAGCTGATGAAAACCTTCTTGTTATTAGTGCTGATATTGGTCAAGCTGCAAAAACTCAAGCTGAAGCATTTCATAAAACTTGTAATGTTACTGGAGTTGTTATTACAAAACTTGATGGTACTGCTAAAGGTGGTGGTGCTTTAATTGCCTGTTCAGTAACTGGTACGAATGTTAAATTCATCGGAGTCGGTGAAAAACTTACGGATGTTGAAGAATTCAAACCAGAAGGTTTTGTTGGAAGACTTCTTGGAATGGGCGACTTAGAAGCACTACTTGAAAAAGCAAAAGAAGCGATCTCTCAAGAAGATGCAGAAGACTTAGGTCGAAGATTTTTCAAAGGGGAATATAATTTAATTGATCTTTACGAACAAATGAAAGCCATGAAAAAAATGGGTTCGATGAGTAAGTTAATGGAAATGATTCCTGGCATGGGTCAATTGAAAATTCCTAAAGAAGCACTTGAAGTTCAAGAAGGTATGATTGAAAAATGGCGTTTTGCAATGGACAGCATGACTAAATATGAATTAGAAAATCCTGATGAAATGGCTGGTGACCGAGTCGAAAGAGTTGCAAAAGGTTCTGGATTAAAAACAAGTGATGTTCGTTCTTTATTAAAACAGTATAAACAATCCAAGAAAATGGTTAAGATGATGGGTGGTTCTGAAAAAGGAATGGATAAGATGATGAAGAAGTTTGGCGGCGGAATGCCTGGAATGAAATTTTGATTGTTTCTTTTTATAGTTTAATTTAGTTGTTTTTTTTAATTCTTAGAAAATAAAAAGATGTGAACATGAAGAGCTAAGGGGTGTATGAGGTGTTGGCCGCTAAGAATTTAGGGTTACTCTTCATGCTCAAAGCATCATTTTACTACTGTATAGACACAACTAATATATAAAGGTTTCGTTTTTTAAACTACTCTTCAGTAGTAAATTGCGTTTTTGTTTTACCAGACTAAGAATCTTTTAACAAAAGCATTGTCTTTTCTGAGAAAATATTTTGTAGTTTCGCCAAAAATAAAAATTGCTATTGCAAAAGGAATCGGCAGTAATAATTCAAGATAAGTTACTGGAGCAGTTCCAAAAAAAGTATTAGCTACTGGATTAAAGATTATAAACCACAAAAGTAAAAGCTCTGCACAAATGCCTGCCCAAATTAATTTATTTGAAAAAAAGCCATGTTTGAAAATAGATTGCTTTCTAGTACGACAAATAATAACATCAGGGATTTGACAAATAATTATACTTGCAAAAAATATGGTGACTGCTTTTAAATATAAAGGATTTGTTATTGCAAGATCTTGTCCCCAAGTCCAACCTCCAGCAAATAAAACATAAAAATATGCAAAAAAACCTGCTGCTGCTTGAAGAACACCAACAATCCCGTAAGAGACAAACAATAGCTGAGAACTTAACAAACGCTCTTTTCTTGACCTAGGAGGTTCTTTCATTACATCAGACTCTAGTTTTTCACTGCCCAAACCAAGAGCAGGAAGCAAATCAGAACCCAAATCAATAGCTAAAATAAGAACAACTGTTAAAGGTAATGGAATGCCAAGAAGAACAAATGCGATGAATGGCAGTATCTCTGGTACATTACTAGTTAAAATATATGCAATAAACTTTTTTATATTTGAATAAATAGTTCTACCTTCTTCAACAGCATTAACAATTGTAGCAAAATTATCATCTAACAAAACCATGTCACTAGCTTCTTTTGCAACTTCAGTTCCAGAAAGACCCATTGCAATACCTATATCTGCATTTTTTAAAGCAGGTGCATCATTTACACCATCGCCAGTAACAGCAACAACTTCACCATTCGATTGTAAAGTTTGAACTATTCTTAATTTTTGGATTGGAGAAGTTCGAGCAAATATTAAATTATCTTTTTTCAAAAATTCCTTAAGTTCATCATCAGATAAATTACTTAGCTCTTCACCCGTTAAAATATTTGCTTTATCATTCTTATCAATAATACCTGCAAGCTTTGCTATAGCTTCGGCTGTTAAACTATAATCGCCAGTAATCATAATGACCTTTATACTGGCTTCTTTACATTTAGCAATTGCCTGAAAAATTTCTGGTCTTGGAGGATCAATAATGCCTATTAATCCAATAAAAATAAAATCTTCATCATCTTTATTTTGTAAAGCATTATTATATGCAAGTCCAAGAACTCGTTCACCTCTTGAAGCCATGGTTTTATAATGAGACAAAATTATTGTTTTAGAATTATCATCCAATTCTCTTACCTGTTCATCAATTAGAATTCTATTACACTTATTAATAACAATTTCAGGAGCCCCTTTTATATAGGAAGATGTTTGTTCTTCAGATTTGTGAACTGTAACCATACACTTTGTTTGTGAATCAAAAGGGTTTTCATCTATTCTTGGAAAATCAGTTATAATTTTATTCATATTGGTATAATTATTGGCAAAAACTAATAATGCACCTTCTGTAGGATCACCAATATAATCGTTTTTATTTTCGTTTAACCGAGCGTTGTTACACAAAATAGCTGTTTTAAAAAGTTTGTCAAACCCAGTTAGGTTTTTTGAAAAATCTTGTTTGAAAATATCAGTCAAATTAATAAATAAAGAGTTAACAGACATTTTATTTTGAGTTATAGTGCCTGTTTTATCAGTACAAATAACCGTTGTAGAACCAAGGGTTTCGACTGATTCTAAATTCTTTATCAAAGCTTGTTTCTTCGCCATTTTTCTTGAAGCCATTGATAAAGCTAAAGTAACAGTTGGTAAAAGTCCTTCTGGAACATTAGCAACTATTATTCCAATAGCAAAAATTAAACTACCAATCATTTTATTTCCAAGAGCAAAACTAATTAAGAAGAAAACTCCTCCAAGAATAATTGCAATTGTTGATATTATTTTTATGAAATGCTGAAGCTCTTTTTTTAACGGAGTTATTATTTTATTTGTTTCTTTTGTTAGACTGGCAATGTTTCCTATTTGAGTATTCATGCCTGTTTTATATACTGCTGCAATACCTGTTCCTGATTGAACAAGTGTTCCAGAAAAAATCATATTTCTAGATTCTAAGATATTATCATTGGTATATTCAATACTTCGAAGTTGTGGTTCTGACTCGCCTGTTAATGATGAATGATCAACTTTCAGTAAATGTTGGTCTATTAATCTAGCATCTGCAGGGATTTTATCTCCTTCATTTAAAAAAATGATGTCGCCAAGAACTAACTCTGCTGCAAGAATCTCTTTGCGAATTCCATCTCTTAACACCTGTATTTTTGTAGGCATCATGTTTTTGAAGCCTTGCATAATTTTTTCTGATTGAAACTCTTGAATAAAGGTAAATATGGTATTTAAGAAAACAACTATAACCAAAGCAATACCAATATAAATATTTCCTTCACCAGGAGAAAGATACTCTGCAAGAAATGCTAAGGCAGACCCTCCTAATAATAATAGTGCAAAAAAATTTGTGAAATTTTTTAAAAATTTAAATATTAAGGGAACTTTATTTTTTTCTTCTATCGCATTATATCCATATTCTGTTAATCGTCTTTTAGCTTCATCACTAGTTAAACCATTCTTTGAAGAATTAACCTTATTGAATAATTCAATTATAGGAATTTTATGTTCGTCCACAACTTAGCCTCTTATTTATAATTAATAAGCGACACTATATTTAATCTTTTTCCTTTTTATAATCAATTATTAATCTAGAAAATGAATGTTGCTATTGTTGAGAAACTTTTCACATAAATCTTATCAATTATTTTTTCCAATCTTCTTTTAACAAACCATGATGAAGTTGATCATAAGTTTTGCCATCTTTTAGAACATATTTTATTCTGCAACCTTCATATTTAAATCCTGCTTTTTCTAATACTCGAGCAGACGCTTTGTTGGGTTTAAAAACACCAGAATTAATTCTTCGCAATTTCAAATCATTAAAAGCGAATTCTAAAATCATCTTTGAAGCTTCAGTCATAATACCCTGACTCCAATGTTTTTTACCAAGCCAATAACCAAGTGTTGCGCTTTGATTATCTTTGTCAATTTTATCTAAGCTTATACCGCCAACGATTTCATTGTCAACTTCTATTCCAAATTGATAAGCTTTTCCAGTCTTCCATTTGTATGAAGTTTTGTGAACGAACTTTTTAGCGTCATCTAGGCTATAAGGATGAGGAATTTTTAAGGTGTATTTATAGACTCTTTTATCATTTATGTGTTTCTGAATAGAAGAAATATCACTCATTCGAAATTTTCTCAGATTAAATCTTTTTCCAACAATTTTTAAATTTTTTAATTTCATTTTAATTCTTTCTTTAAATTAGAAATGAACTTTTTAAAATCTTCGTCTTTAATACAAGCACCGCAAGCAAATTTATGACCACCACCATAACCTTCAATACCAACTAATGCTTTTTTTAGAATAGGGGCTAGTGGAGCTGATGCTGACCTTAAAGAACATTTTGTTTCACCACTTTTAGATCTACCAACAATAATTATTTTATCAGGATTTCTATATAATAATTCATTACTCAAGTCACCAGTAAAAGACATTCTAGTTTCTTCGTAAATATGTAACAATATTTTATCTGATTTTCTAACTTTAATACTGCCAATTAAATCTTCGTAATCTTTATTCATGACTTGAAAACGTTTCCAAATAAATTTACCTCTTGGAGTAGTTTGATCAAGAATTTCATAAGGAGATTTAATTCTTGTAAGAATCTTAACAGATTTCATAGCATCTTGAGTTTTACCCATTAAATTAAAAGAAAACACTTTTGCTAAGAGTCCAATCTTTGATTCAAACAAAGCTTTTTCAGGAGTGGTAATTTCTTTTGGAAGCAAATCAGGATATTCTTTTCTAAAAGCTTTAGTAATATCATCAGGTAACTGCCAATCGCCAACACAACCAACCATTGCAACCCAAATATTTTTTTTAATAATTTTGTAAACCCAATAAGAAGTAGGCCTATTATCTTTATCATCACCATTTCGCGGATTATAATAATCAACACCAGTTCTTTTAAGAGGAGAATGATGATCTAACCAAAGAACCTTTGTTTTAACTCGGTCTAAAAACTCTTGTTCAATACTTGGAATGTCAAGAACAAAAATCATGTCATGGTTTAGTTCTTCAGCTCTTTTAGCAAAAGATTCAGCAAGTTCAGGTTTAGTTTTAAGAACAACACCTCTACCATCACCAACTTCTTTATAGATTTGCAAGAATGAAGTTAAACCGTCAGGATCATCATCAAAGAAAACGAGCGGACAATAAGAAGAAGCAAGATCTTCTCTAAATTTTTTAATTTCTTTTGTTGTAAGTGCCATTTTAACCTAGATAACAAAAAAATAAATTTTTTTGAACATACAACAAACTTGTATGTAATAAAAATAATAATATTCTACTAGAAAAAGAGGGTTTTTATAAAGGTTTTTAAAAAAAATAATATTCCCAAACTTTAATGACTGTAATTTTAGAAGACACAATTACTCAAAGTGAGACGAGCAAAGAGATTATTGGAGCAAAAGCGTATAATCTTTTAAGCTTAAAAGAACTGGAATTAGAACTGGGTTTTAAAGTTCCAAAGTTTGGAGTATTACCAACAAATTCTGTATGGGATAAATTAGATAATATAGTTGCAAATAATTCTTTTGTAAAAGGTAAGAAAATTGTTCGTTCATCATCTCCTTATGAAGATGGAGCTCTTTCGTTTGCAGGCAGATATGAGTCAGTTCGAGATGTATTTGATGCAAATCTTGGAGAAGCAATTTTAGAAGTTGTAAAATCTGCAGATGCAGATAAAGTGAAGAATTACTCTAAAGATCATGATTTACAAATTGATAATTCAATTGCAGTTATCATTCAAGAACAAATTGACTTTGACTATGCAGGAACAATTTACTCAACAAAACCTGCTGATCCAAACCATATACTAATGGAATTTAATAAAGGATTAATTGATCCTACTGCAAAACAATACGCTTTAGAATTCTATAAAGAACTTGATTATATGGGTCTATTAGAAGAGTCTTTTTTATCAGAATCTTTTGAAGATGATTTTAATTTGGAAGAAAGTTGGAATGTTAAAGAATTACTTGAAAAAGTTGCTGAAATAGCATTAAAATTAGAAGATAAGTTTGAACAACCACAAGATATAGAATTTGGAATTAAAGACGATGAAATTTACTTGGTTCAGTCAAGACCTTTAACAGATATTCAAGAAGCGGTTCAAATTGAGTTTCCTTCAGTTTCAAAAGAATTATTGTTGATGGAAGGAAAGATTGTAAGAGGTGCAGGTCACTTAACATTACCTGCGGTAGTTTATGAAGGTCATGATGCTTTTTTAACCAGTCCAAATTTTAAGATGGTTGCAGCAATTGATCCTGATTCTGCCAATAAAGGTTATGCTATTTGGTTTAAAGGATTACAAAACTTAGATAAAAAATATAGTGATGGTTATATTTTAGTAACTGAATGTTTTGAAGAAAGTTATAGTCAAGAAGAAGAACTTGCAAAAGAGATTTTAGGAGATTTATTAGCACGTGAAGGTTACATTTTTGGTTCAATGGATGAAATGACTCCAAATAAAAAAGGGCTTATAACTTTTAATCATTCATCTTATGCATCTCATGCAATGACTGTTGCTAGAGAAAAAGGCATATTATATATTGGCGGGGATAGTGAAGATAAAGCTTTTGAAGATCTTGAAACTGGTGAAATAATTGAGATGATATCTGATGGGAAGTTTGGAATTGTAGCAAGAGAGAAAGCGAAAAATTTTATGGACAGAGAAATTCCTGAAGAGTATAAAATTGATATTAATAAAGTTGAAGCAATAAGTTTTGAAGAAGCAAAAAAATATGAAGATAATTATCAAGACTTAATTGGAAAAGCAATAAAATTTAACGATTCTATTCATTATATATCTGAAATTAGAATTAATGAATATGATGGTTTCTTAGAGCTTCTTTCCGGCAGATTTAAAGATGGAGAATTTCAAATTGCCAATCATTCTGGGACCTTAAGCATTTCATTGACAGATGTTCTTGAAAATTTTTATTTGAATACTGCTTTTTGGTCTAAAGTAACTCATGAAGAACTTTATAATAGAAACATTGAAGATGAAGTTGAAATTACTTCAAAAGAACTTTCTTTAAATAATCTTATTGAAAACCCTCTTGGTTATGGAACTAATTTGTTGAATGTACCTGTTAAGTTTAATGATTTGACTTATTTAGTAACCCGTATGGAATTAGTTGGTAATAACTTTGAATATGCTGTTAATGTATTATTAGATGAAACTATTATTTATGATGAAGATTCTTCTTCGAATTGTTTCGATTCACACAGAGTGTTTGAAAAATTAATAGATGCTAATGACTATGTTCGGATGAAAGGTAAAGATACTGTTTTAAAGAATGGTGTTAGTGAAGAAGATATTGATAAATATTTTTGGTAGCTTAATTTCTAATATATCTTCCAAAAATTTTATATATACTTTGTTCATACAAAATTTTATTAAATTTGTTGGAGGGTGATTAAACATGTTGGTTTATGTAATAATAATTTCTATATTGGCCCTAATTTATGCTGCATTTTTAGCTGTAAAAGTTATGAAGCATGATGAAGGTACAGACGAGATGAAAGAGATTGCGTCTCATATTAAAGAAGGAGCAATGGCTTTTCTGAACAAAGAGTATTCGGTTATGGTGTTTTTTATAATCGCAGTATTTTTAGTTTTGTTTTTTTTAATTGGAAGAAACAATTCATATGCGTTTTTAGCAGGAGCAATTTTATCTGCAATAGCTGGGAATATTGGTATGAGGATTGCAACTTCTGCAAATGTTCGAACAGCTCAAGCTGTTAGTAAGAGTTTGAACAAAGGTTTAGATGTTGCTTTTTCAAGTGGAACTGTTATGAGTATGTCAGTTGTTGGACTTGGTTTACTTGGTGTTTCAGTACTTTACTTAATCTTTAAAGATCCAAACATTATCTTTAGTTTTGGTTTTGGAGCTTCTAGCATTGCATTATTTGCAAGAGTTGGTGGCGGAATTTATACTAAAGCTGCAGACGTTGGAGCTGACTTAGTCGGAAAAGTTGAAAAAGGAATTCCTGAAGATGACCCTCGAAACCCTGCAACAATCGCAGACAATGTTGGAGACAATGTTGGAGACGTAGCTGGAATGGGTGCAGACCTTTTTGAAAGTTATGTTGACAGTATCATTGCAGCAATGGTTTTAGGAGTTGCAACTTTTGTTGGTTCAAACGGAGTAATTTTACCTTTAATGCTTGCAGGTCTTGGAATCTTAGCATCAATTATTGGAACTTTCTTTGTAAAAACAACAGGTAAAGACGCTCAGAAAGCTATGAATAAAGGATTATTTGTTAGCACTGGTTTAATGATTGTATTTGCTTTTTTCTTAATCAAATTTATGATTGGAGATTTAAGTTTATTTTACGCAACAATATCTGGTTTAATATCGGGCGTAGTTATTGGACTTGCAACTGAATACTATACATCTGCAGATCACAAACCTGCACAAAGTATTGCTCTTGCTTCAAAAACTGGTAGCGGAACAAATATAATTAGAGGACTTGGTGTTGGAATGATTAGCACAATTATACCAGTGCTTGCAGTATGTGTTGCAATCTTTTTATCATTCTACTTTGGTGGATTATACGGAGTTGCAATTGCAGCTGTTGGAATGCTTAGCACTCTTGGTTTAACACTTGCATCAGACACTTATGGTCCTGTTGCTGATAACGCAGCTGGAATTGCAGAAATGGCTGGTATGGGTGACAAAGTTCGAAAACGAGCAGAAGCGCTTGACGCAGTTGGTAACACAACAGCAGCTATTGGTAAAGGATTTGCAATTGGTTCAGCAGCATTAACTGCTTTAGCATTATTTGTAAGTTTTACACAAGTTGCAGGTTTAAAGGCAATTAACATTGCTTCACCTTCAGTAATTATTGGACTATTTATTGGTTCATTAATGCCATTTATCTTCAGCGCAATTACTATGAATGCAGTAGGAAGAGCAGCTTTTGAAATGGTAAATGAAGTTCGAAGACAATTCAAAGAGATTAAAGGTTTAATGGAAGGAAAAGCAAAACCTGACTATAAGAGATGTGTACAAATAAGTACTCATGCAGCTCTTAAAGAAATGGTTATTCCTGGATTACTAGCAGTTATTGTTCCAATTGTTGTTGGACTTTGGAATGTTGAAGCTCTTGGTGGAATGTTAGTTGGAGTTACAGCTACTGGATTTTTAATGGCAGTGTTTATGTCAAATGCGGGTGGTGCTTGGGACAATGCTAAAAAGTATATTGAATCTGGACACCTTGGTGGAAAGGGCAGTCCTGAACACAAAGCAGCAGTTGTCGGAGACACAGTTGGAGATCCATTCAAAGATACAAGCGGACCAAGTTTGAACATTTTAATCAAACTAATGAGTATCGTTGCAGTAGTCTTTGTACCTCTATTCCTTTAAATAGAGATTTTTTTTATTTTTTATTTTTGGAGGTTTTTAAAATGAGATTAAATAATGTTTTACTAATAATTTTATTAGGACTTATGATTCTGTTGTCAGGATGTAATTCTTCTTCTGAAAATAGCATGCCTGATCCTAAAAAATTAATACCTGATTCTTGTACTTTCTCTGGTTTTGAATGTGTGGAATCTCAAGTATATGATTCTACTATTGAAATAACTCTGCAAAATTTACAAAATCAAGCAATTGTTATTACAAGTATTAGTTCAGATAGTTGTACTTCATCGGATAGTATTGAGTCCTTTAAACCAGAAGATGATTTTACTTTCTCTTTGACTTGTGAGGATATTGTTCCTGGTGAAAAATTCAAGAAAACTGTGATGATTGAGTATTACCCTGAAGCTTCAGGTTCTATGTTTAAAAGATCTGCTTATGGGGATGTTGTAATGAGTTCATAATTTATTTGAGGTGATTAAATGAAGAAAATTTTGATAGTAATGATTATATGTTTATTTTTAGTGGGGTGTAATAAAGTGGTAAAAGATGAAGTAGTTGTATTTGAAACAAGTGAAGGAATTATCAAAGTCAAATTAGATCGAGAGAATGCTCCTATCACAGTTGAAAACTTTGTAGGTTATGTTAATGAAGGTTTTTATGATGGATTAGTATTTCACAGAGTAATGTCTGGATTTATGATTCAAGGCGGAGGGTTTACTCCTGATGGAAATCAAAAAGAAACTCGAGATGAAATTAAACTTGAATCACAAAATGGATTGTCAAACGATCGAGGAACAATTGCAATGGCTCGAACAAACGTTCCAGATAGTGCAAGTAGTCAGTTTTTCATTAACTTAGTTGACAATGGATTTTTAAATTACGGACCTGGTAATGATGGTTATGCAGTTTTTGGAAAAACTATTGAAGGACTTGATGTAGTTGATGCTATTGGAGCAGTAGAAACCACTACAAAAAAAGGAATGGGCGATTGGCCTGTAGAAGAAGTAGTAATTACAAAAGCTTACATGGAGTAAAGTTTTATTTTTTTTATTTTTTTTAGTTAATTTTTTATAATCTTTTTCTTTATTTTTTTTATAATGGTAGATAAAGAAAGTTTGAATCGAATAGAACCAGAAGTTGTTATAGGTGATAAGGATGAGATTTTTGAAAAAATTATTTCTGTTCAAGATTGGTTAGAAGCATTTGGAACCAATAGACCTTTCTTTATTAATTTGGTTTTAAGAGAACTTACAACTCTAATGATTCAAAGATTTCCTGATATAAATATATCTGATATTGTTTGTGTTTATGGCGAGAATGATGGTCGTAAAGGACAATATTTTGCAAATAAAGATCATTATAGATCATCATATAAATATTTATTAGATAACATTTCAAAATTACAAAATATATTTGAACAGTTTGGTTTAGAAAGTGAAAAATATGAACTTTTTTATGAAAAATTTTCTTTTGCTAAAAATAAAATAGATTTATTTGATGAGTTCATTAAGATTTATGATGATTGGTATGTTGTTGGTTGTGCAGTTGATGGTGCATTAGTTTATTCGGAAGAACTAGTAAAAAAGTTTAAAGACAAATATTCCGATTATGAAGAGGAAATTTCTATTTTAGTATTACCTGATAAATTAACTTTTATTGGTGAAGAAAATTTATCAATGATGAAAATTGCTTTTCAAAGTAAAAAATTATGTGTTGAAGAAATTTCTGATTTTAAAAGCGATAATGATTTAATGAATTTACTAAAAGAGCATCAAAAAAGATTTCATTGGATTAGAAATAATTATCGAGGCGCATACGAAATAACTGTTGAACAATTCTTAGAAGAATTACCAGAATATCTTGATAAAGATATGACTTTTTTACAAGAAAAAATTGAACAACAAGAAAATTATGAATTAACTCATTCTAAAAAAGTTGATTTAATTAAATCTAAAAATATTTTTTCAGAAAAAGAATTTCAAGATCTTATTTGGGTTGGAAAAACTTCTTTTTTAATGGATAAAAGAAAAGGATATAATTTATTAGGAGATTATATGCTGTCTGAATTTTTAAAAGGATTTGCAAATAAATTAAATCTTGATTATGATGATTTAGCAATGTTAACAGATTTAGAACTTAAAGAAATCTTATCAGGTGCAAAGTCTTTAAATAATTTTAATATTGTAGAACGGAAAAAAGCAACTTTATCTTGGTACGATACTGATGGGAATCATTTGCTGTATAATGGGGATAATGCAAAACAGTTTATGAAAGAAATAAAACCTATTTATGACACAACAGGACCTGTTAAAGGATTGGTTGCAAGTAAAGGTTTTACAAAAGGACGAGTTAGAATAATATATGACACTTCACAGAATCATGATTTTAAAGAAGGCGATATTTTAGTAACTGGCATGACTAGACCAGAGTTTGTTCCTTTGATGAAAAAAGCAGGTGCAATTATTACTGATGAAGGAGGAGTTACTTGTCATGCGGCAATTATTAGCAGGGAACTTGGAAAGCCTTGTATAATTGGAACAAAAAATGCGACTTCAGCATTAAAAGATGGAGACTTAATTGAAGTTGATGCTAACAAAGGAATTGTTAGAAAAATTGAATAGAAATTTAGAAAAATAAATATTTTTCAACTTTTCATTTTAAAAATGAAAAGCTTTATTAATTTTAACTTATAAGACAAATATTATCGAACATGGGGGTGTTTGAATGGCAGATTTTTTTGAACTTAAAAAAAACAAATCTAATTATAAAACAGAAATTCTGGCAGGTATTACAACTTTTCTAGCAATGATGTATATTATTGTTGTAAACCCTGCTATCTTGAGTGAAACTGGAATGCCTTTTGCTGCAGTATTAACAGCAACAGTTATTGTAAGTGCGTTCTGTAGTATTATGATGGGAGTTTATGCTAAAAACCCAATCGCTTTAGCACCAGGAATGGGACTAAACGCATTTTTCACTTACACAGTTGTTTTTGGTATGGGTTTAAGTTGGCAAACAGCACTTGGAGCAGTTTTCTGGTCGGGAATCATATTCTTACTATTATCGATCTTTAAAATTCGTGTAAAGATTGTTGAAGCAATTCCAAAGCAAATCCGTTACGGTGTTGCTGCAGGTATTGGTTTATTCATTGCATTAATTGGTTTTATCAACTCAGGATTTATTACTTCAAATCCTGCAACAACTATTGGTATGGGTCCATTAACTCCTGTTACTATAACTTTCTTATTTGGTCTAGCTGTAACTAGTATTTTAGTTGCAAGAAAAGTTAAAGGTGCATTGTTATGGGGTATTATTGCAACAACTCTTGCAGCAATTCCTATTGGAAGAATTTGGGGGCCTGAACTATTAGTTAGTTGGAATGGTTTCTTTTCAGCTCCAGACTTTAGTTTATTATTTGCTTTAGACTTTGTTGGTTCATTAAAACTAGCTTTTATTCCAGTAATGTTTGCATTCTTATTCACAGATATGTTTGATAGTTTGTCAACATTTGTTGGTGTTGCAGAAGCTGGTAATTTGGTTGATAAAAATGGTGATCCTCGAAATATTCGACAATCTTTAGTTGTAGACGGTGTTGCAACAACTCTTGCAGGTTTAGTTGGAAGTAGTCCTGGAACAAGTTACATTGAATCAGCATCAGGAATTGAAACTGGTGGACGAACAGGACTTACTGCTGTTGTTGCTGGATTATTGTTCATTCCATTCATGTTTTTCTCACCATTATTATCAGTTGTTCCGGCAATTGCAACGGCTCCAGTTTTAGTTTTAGTTGGTGTGTTCATGATGGGTCCGATTTTAAAGATAAAATGGAAAGAAATGGATTATGCAATTCCAGCATTTTTATCATTGGTATTAATACCTTTAACTTATTCCATAACACAAGGAATAATCTGGGGTTTTTTAAGTTGGACTGTATTGAAAATTTTCAAAGGCAAGTTTAAAGAAATCACACCTATGTTAATAATAATAGACATACTAGCGATTATTGCGTTAGTAGTCTAAATTTTTTATTTTTTTTTAAATTTTTTAGAAAAAGAAAAATAAAATAATTATTGCACATACTTTTCTACTAGTTGTGCAAGTGGAAATTCTTTGAAATCAGCGTTCTGAACTATTGCTTTAGGAGTTTTTACTCCTCCAAATCTAACTTTGTATTCTCCGCCTACTTTTTTTGCGAATAAATTAAGTCCTGTTCCTGGTTGAAGCATTTCAGTGTATTTGAGTTGATCTTCGAATGTTACTGGAGTTGTATCTTCGTGATCTCTTGCTAGTAAGATGTATGAGACGTCAATGCTTGGTCCGTGTGTTCCTCTTATATCAATGTTTGTTTTCAAGTTATTTGCTCCTAGTTCAATGTGCTTAAGAATTCCTTGAATTGCGGATTTTAAATGGTTTGCTCCTGCTTGGTTTATTTCTGGGCCTGATAATTCGAAAATTTTTTGATTTAATTCGTAAGGATCCTCAATATTTCTTACTGCTTCAAGTACTGCTTTTGGAACCATTGTTCCTGCACTGTTAAGTAGAGGGTCAAAAGTCATGTATTCGTCAATGTTTGTGATGCCTGCACCTAATAAATGTTGGGCTACTGTGATGTAAGTTCTGTCTTTGTTAGAATAAATTCCTTGATAATGTGCATCTGGAAATAGTTGAATTAGTTTCATTCCTTTTTGATATGCGTTAGCAATACCTTTTGGAGTTGGTTGATCTAATTTTTTGCCTGTTTTGGGATTTTTGGCTGTTTCTTCGTGTCTTCTTAAAAGTTGAATTATAGTCATATTGAGTACCTCTTAGTAATATGTTACTACTAATATGTAGTTAATAGTATATAAATGTTTTGGTTTTTTTAAGTAAAACTTATAAAAACAAAGTATTTTATGAATAACATAATGAAAAAGGAGTGGTTTAGGTTCGAGGGGATGCCTAAAGTTAATATCCAGGCTGGAATGTCTTATACATTTTTTTATAAAAAAGATTATTTGCAAGAATACATTCAAAAAGTGCTTGGAATAAAGGATTATCCACAACAAGAGCTAGTTATAGAATTTAAAAAAGGAAGCTGTGTTTTATATTATTGTTCGCCAAGTATTGATTTATTAGCTGATAAAATTTGTAAAAAAACTTTTGATAATCCAAAATGGGCTTTAAAAATTAATTCTGACGTTAGAAAAAGAAGCAACGCTCTTTTTAGATTAAGTAAAAAAATGTTAAAAACTGATTTTTCTAAGTTTTCAGATAAAAAACTTTCTCAAATGTATTACAAATATTATTCTGCACAAGTAGCGATGCATTCTGCTGGGTGGTATGGTAACATGGCTGATTATGACGGAATCTATGCAAAGAAATTATTAAATTTATTAGTTGATAAAGTTAAAGGAACATCAATTTCAGTTCAAGAAGCACTACAAATACTTACTTCAACAAAAGAGTTAAGTTTTGCAATGAAAGAAGAATTAGATTTATTGGAATCAATTATTATAATAAAAAAATTAAAAGCAGAAAAAACTTTTACTAAAAGACCAGAGACAAAAAAACATATTGAAGAGCATACAAAAAAACACGGTTGGTTAGCTTATGGACATGAAGGACCTGGTTGGGGAGAAGATTATTTTATTGAAAGAATACAAACCATCATAACAGAAAAAGCAAGTCCTGAAAAATTAATTCAAGAGCTGAAAAATAAAATTGAGCAAGAAGAAACAGAGAAAAAAGAATTAATAAAAAAGCTTGAACTTAATAAAAAAGACCAGAACAGATTCAAAGTTTTTTCACAAATAATGTTTCTAAAAGGATATCGAAAAGATTCAATGTTTTTTGGTGCAAAAGCAAGAGACTATTTATTTTCTGAAATTGTAAAACGAAAAAATCTAACTATTAAAGAAATCTGGTATGTTAAATTTGAAGAAATGAATGATTTTATTTTAAAAAATAAATTTTCAAAAAAAGAATTAAAACAAAGATTTGATTATTATGTTATGCATTATCAGGCTGGTAAAGGATTTAAATCATATCATGGGTTAAAAGGAAAAGAATTTCTAAAAAAATTGCCTTGGCAAAAAAAAGAAACAAAAGAAGTTACAGAACTAAAAGGGATGTGTGCTTCAATTGGAACTGCTAAAGGAAAAGTTAAAATAATTTGTCTTGCAGAAGACATGATTAAGATGAATAAAGGAGATATTTTGGTTTCAGAAGCAACAAATCCAGAATTGTTACCTGCTATGAAAAAAGCTGCAGCAATTGTTACCAATATTGGAGGAATAACTTGCCATGCAGCAATTGTAAGCAGAGAACTTGGAGTTCCATGTGTAATTGGAACAAAGAATGCAACGAATGTCTTAAAAGATGGAGACCTAGTTGAAGTTGATGCAAATAAGGGTATAGTGAGGAAGATTAAATGACATTTGAAAACAAGAAACTCATGCAAATGACTGTTAGGCAAAGATTGAGCCCTTTTCCAAATTACATGTCTATGGAATGTATTTCTAAAGAAATGGCTAAAGTTATAGGAATTAATTATGAATTCGTTCTTATAATTTTTAAGAAAAGAATGGCATATGTTTTCTTTGATGAAAAAGATTATGAAAAAGTTGGAAAACAAGCTTTGAAAAATGTTCTTAAAAAACCAAAATTGTTTCATGAATTAGTGGCTTTTGTTGATAAAAAAGGGTCTGCTCTAGTAAGGCAAGTTAAAAAACAAAAAGAAAAACCATTGAGTAATTATTCTAATAAAGAACTTTCAAATATGTATAAAGGGTTTGAAAAAGAATATAAACAGATTTATTCAAGATATTTTGTGATTTTAGCAGTAGAAAAATTATTATCTGAATATTTGAAAACTTATTTGAAAAAACTTGAAAGTAATGATTCTAAACTTGAAGAAGAATTCACAACTTTAATTACTGAACCTAGAGCTCAGATAAATCGATTAGAAAAAGTTGCTGCTTTAAAGCTTGCAAAAAAAATAATTGAAAATAAGTCTTGGAAAAATTATTTTAGTAAAAAAAATGTTGTTGAATTAGTAAAGAAAGATTCTGAACTTGATAAATTATTTACTCAACACGAAGAAAATTATTATTGGATAACAAGAGATTATGAAGATTCTGTTTTGACCTACAATGATTTTGTTAAACGAATGAAAGTAATTCTAAAAGATCAACCTTTAAAAAAACTGGTTGAAGAAGAGAATTTTTTAAAATCAGTTGACAAAAATATTATTTCTATAGAAAAAAAGTTAGGTATTGATTCAAAACATTCTAGATTATTTGAAGCAGTAAGAGAAGGAATTCATCTAAAAGAATTTAGAAAGATGTATGTTTCACAATTAATGTATCATTATGATCCAATATTAGAAGAAATTTCAAAAAGAGCAAAACTTTCTCTGGCTGAAACAAGGCACTTAACTTCAAAAGATGTTTTAATGGCTTTGGAAAAAAAGAATTTGAAACCAAAGATGAAGGAACGATATGAATTATCAATCTTTCAAGTAAATAAAGGAAAAAGTAATATTATAACAGGACCTAAAGCAGAAGAAATTTATAATGATTTATGTCTGGCAAAAAAAGATGTTTCTGAATTAAAAGGGTTATCAGCATCTCCAGGAAAAACAACTGGCCCAGTTAGAATAATAATGAATCCTGATGAGATAAGCAAAGTGCAAAAAGGAGATATTATTGTTAGCGGACAAATTGTTCCAAGTTTTGCTCCAGCTTTAAAAAGAGCAGCAGGAATGGTTTGTGATGGGGGAACAGGCGTTACAAGTCATCCCGCAATATTAGCTAGAGAAGCAAAAATACCCTGTGTTGTAAAAACAAATATTGCAACTCAAGTATTAAAAGATGGAGACTTAGTTGAAGTTGATGGATACAAAGGGATTGTTAAAAAAATAAATAAGACGAATAAATTCAAGTATACTGATCATAAATTTACACCTATTGCAAATGACTATCATTCTCATATATTTCGAAATTATTTGTGGATTGAATCATTTGAATTACAAGCTAAAGAATTTAAAACTCCTCAAATATCATTTGGCATAGTATCAGATAAAAATTCTCAAATTTATGCAGGCGATATGGTTGCTTGGGTAAAATCTCATAATAAATTAAAAGAATATGTGCAAAAAGACATATACTATGTTGATAAGTTAATTGATACAATAGTTGATATGGGTGAGCAATTAGTAGCTTGGACAAAGAAGGAAATCAGAAATAAAGATTTAACTAAATATTCTGATGAAGAATTGTTTGAACTATATGAACAATGTAGTTTTAAAATGCAAAAATTATATGCTTATGGCACTATATTGCCAGTATTAGACTTTGCAAATTTTTCATTTGTTGAAGGAAATTTAAAAAAAATTTTAGAGAAAAAAACAAAGAATAAAGAAGAATATGATTTATATTATGATATCTTAACTTATCCTCATCATAATTCTTATGCTCAAGATCAAGAAGAAGCATTATTGAAATTCACTGCGAAGTATTATTCTGATGAATGGAAAAAAGATGTTTTAACAAAATCACTTACACAAATCAAAAAAAAGTATTCTTTCTTTGCCAAAGATTTAGAAGCTCATACTTCTAAACACGGGTGGGTTTACTATGTTTATTCAGGACCTGCCTATACTGAAAATCAATTCTTGGAATTCATTAAAGAAATATTAAAAGAAGGTAAAGATCCAAAGAAAACTTTAAAGGAAATCCAAACTAAGAATAAAGAAATAAAAAAACAAAGAACAAAATTAATTCTAAAATTAAAACTAAACAAGTTTGATTCGATGATTCTAAACTTAGCAGGAAAAATGGTTTGGTCTAAACCAAGAAGAAAAGATTATCAAAGTCGTGGGTATTATGAATATGAAAAACTGTTTTTAGAGATTGGTAAAAGACTTAAGATAAATTTAGAACAAGTAAGAAATTTAACTCCTGAAATGTTAAAAGAATCTTTGAAAACAAAGAAAGTTGATAAGAAAAAATTAGCTGAAATCAAAAATTATTACGCCTTGTTACCAACTAAAGACGGTTCAATGCTTTTATTGACAGGAAAAGAAGCTCGAGAATATAATAATTCGATAAAAGTTGCAAAAGAAGCAATAAACAAAGAAGATAATTTGAAAGGAATGGTTGCTTGTAGAGGAATGGCTAAAGGAACTGTAAGAATAATCAATGTTCCAGGAGATATGTCTAAGATGAATGTAGGAGATATATTAGTTTCGACTGCAACAACTCCAAGCATAGTTGCTGCGATGAAAAAAGCAGCCGCAATTGTTACAGATGAAGGTGGACTTACTTGTCATGCAGCAATTGTTTCTCGAGAAATGAATAAACCGTGCGTAATTGGAACGAAGATTGCAACAGCTGTTTTGAAAGATGGAGATTATATTGAAGTTGATGCGGAAGTTGGAATTGTTAGAAAAATAAAAGAAAAACCTGATTGGACAGTTTTAAGATCAAGATATATTCCTGCTCTTTGGCCTTTTATGATATACTGGGTTTGGGATGTTGAAAAAGAAATGAATGTTTCTGAAGTAAAAGTTGTTCATGCTTGGAAAGAAGGATCAGTCTGGGCAATTTGGTCTAAACAAAGCTTAGGAAGTTTAGGAATTAATGTTTTAGAAAAGTTAAGAACTTGGAATCACAAAACACTTCGACAAAAAGGATATACTGCTGGAGAAAACTGTTTAAAATATGTAAAAGAATTCTCAAAAAAAGATCATTCGCCAACAGAGTACATGGCTTTTTTCAAGAAATTCACAGAACTATATGTTGAACTAATGCGATACAATATGAGCTATTGGTTATTTGCAGGTAAAGCTTTAGAAAAAAAGTTATCTTCAGAAATTAAAGACGAATCAATCATTAGAATAATGTCAATGCCAAAGGAAGAGTCATACAGTGCTAAAGAAGAACAAGAATTTCAATCACTGGTAGATATGGCAAAGAAAGGATTTGACAAAAAAACAACTATTGCAATTAAGAAATTCGTAGAAAAATATTATTGGTTTCCATATGAATATGTTGGCCCGGACATTTGGACTGAAGAGTCAGTTACAAAAAGAATAAAAGATTCACTTAATAATAAAGATTCTTCTAAAAAAGAAGATATTGCTAAAAAACAAACGGAATTAATTAAAAAATATGATTTTTCAAAAGAAACAATCAAAGATTTTGAATTATTACAATTCTGCACATTACTTCAAGACGATAGAAAGATGTATCACAGTCATATTTGTTATTATGTTAATGAATTGATAATGCGAAGAATGGCAAAGACTTTGAAAATCACATTTGGAAAAGCAAGACTAGTTGAAGAAAATGTTTTAGGAGAATATATTAAAACGAAGAATTGGAAATCATTTGATAAAGAACTCAGTGAACGTGAAAAATTCTTAGTTGTTGGACGAAAAAAAGCTGGAGAAAACTACTTTTTTTCAGGTAAAAATGGAGAAAAATTCTTAGAAGAAGAACAAGTTAAATTACCAATACCAACAGAAAATATTTCTGAAGTTAAAGGATTAGTTGCATTCAAAGGAAAAGTGCGAGGTCGAGCAAGAGTCTTAAGAACTTCACAAGTTAAAGATTTTAAAGAAGGAGATATAATCATTTCAGGAATGACCACTCCAGATTTTGTACCTTTAATCAAAAAAGCAGGCGCAATTGTAACTGATGAAGGAGGCATTACTTGTCATGCAGCAATTGTTGCAAGAGAACTTAAAAAACCGTGCATAATAGGAACAGAAAATGCAACTCAAGTCTTTAAAGATGGAGATTATATTGAAGTTGATGCGGAAGTTGGAATTGTTAGAAAGATAAAAGAAAAAGCAGTTCTTAAACAATCTTATTCTCGTCATAAAGGAGCAGGTTACATGATGGTTTGGGATATATCTGAATATTTAGGATTCAAAGATTTCATAGATTATGATATTAAAAAAAGAATTTTCATATATGACCCACAAACAGAGAAAACATCTGTATGGCATAATTCTGAAGAATTCAAACATATTGAAAATCTAGTATTTGAAAAAGTTAGAACTGAAAAAAATAGATTCACTTCAAAAATAATTGATAGATTAGATACTGAATGGAAAATAATTATTCCTTATTTATCAAGAAAAAAGAAATTAAAAACAGTTAAAGAATTTGACAAATTTTTATCAGGCATAATTCGTTGGTGGTCTGCTATGAATACTGTTTATCCGCTTATTCAAAATCCACAAGTTTCAAAGAAACATGCAAAAATATTTTTACAATATAGAGTTAATTCTGAACAGTATACTGGAGCAATGGATGAATTAATAGTTAAATTTTGGAAAGAAAGAGTTCCAAAGAAATATCAAGACTTAGTTTTTGTATGCACATCTGAAGAATCAAAATTATTAGCTAAAAATAAGCTTTCTAAAAAAGAAGAACAAGATTTTTGGGAAAGAAAAAAAGGATTCATTATTTTTAATAAAGGAATTATTTTAAAAAGAGACGAAGATAAGTTTTTAGAAGAAAATAATTTTGAACTTTACAAAGAACAAACAGAGAATATAACTTCTGTGAAAGGAATGGTTGCTTACAAAGGATTTGCTAGAGGACCTGTTCGAAGAATCATAAAGAAAAGTGATATTAGAGATTTTAAAGAAGGAGAAATCTTAGTTGCAGAGATTACTTTCCCTGAACACGTTCCTGCAATGCAAAAAGCTGGTGCAATTGTTACTGATGAAGGTGGTATTACTTGTCATGCGGCAATTGTAAGCCGAGAATTAAAAAAGCCATGTGTTATTGGAACAAAAATTGGAACTAAAGTTTTTAAGAACGGAGACGTTGTTGAAGTTGATGCAGAAACTGGAGTTATAAAAAAAGTTGATATGACTTGGAAATTTATGGTTAAAAGAGATCAAAGCGTTTTATTTTATGAACTAATCACGTCAGGAGAAGTAAAAGATAACATTAAACAATTATTGAATCTTGATTTTCACTTTGACCATTATCGTTCTGTTGATCATAATATTAGTCTTGTAACAGAAGAATTAAATCAAGTAAGTTTATTTGTTAAAAAATATTTCAAAAAAGAAGGAAATAATTTTATTGCAGCTTTGCTTGACAAATGGTATTCATTTTTTGATGAACTAGAAAATCTTGCCAATAAAATTTCCAGAACTGATTATTCAAATAAATCAAACGAAGAACTATTACTAGAATTAAATAGACTTAAAGCGACTTATTTTAAATGTTCAACTGCACTTGCAATTCCTTTTCCAATTGAAAGTCTTGCAGAAAACATTTTAAGAGACAAAGTATCTAAATTTGAAAAGTCTACCGAATATTTTAATATTTTAACTACTTCAATTAAACCTACTGGCAGTACAAATGAACAAATAGATTTCTTAGCTATTTTAATCAGAAAACAACAAGAAAAAAATGTTTTAAAAGAAATAGATGATCATGTAAAAAAATATTCTTGGATCGGAACAAGAGGTTTTAGAGGAGATGAATGGATCAAAGAAGATGTTTTGAAAAGAATGGATTTATTAGATCGCTGTGATGCAAAAAAAGAATATCAATCGTTAATTAATCATCCAAAAGAAGTTATTAAACAAACAGCTCAAGTATTAAAGGAAATTAATGCGAATGCAGATTTTAAAGAGTTTGTAAATATTGTAAAAGAATATGTTTTCTTTAGAACTTATAGAATGGAAGAATATACTCGATCAGGATTTCTTGCAAGACCATTATTTAAAGAAATAGCAAAAAGAATTGGTTTAGATCTTAATGATATTTTAAATCTTCTTTCAATCGAGATAATAGATGCTTTAGAAAACAAAACTGATTATAAAAAAATATTAACGAAAAGAAAAAAAGGATTCTTATATCTAAAAAGTAAAGATACTTTAACAGTTTTAGCAGGAAAAGAATTTGAAGAATACAAAAAGAAAGAAAAAACCAATGAAGAAAAAATAAATTTGGATGTTAATGAAGTTAAAGGAATGACTGCATCAAACGGTATTGTTAGAGGTCCTGTAAAAATAGTTGATACAAAGAATGAAATAAATGTGGTTTCTGAAGGAGACATCCTTATTACATCTATGACCACGCCGGATTTTATACCTGCAATGGAAAAAGCAATTGCATTTGTTACTGATGAAGGTGGTATTCTTTGTCATGCAGCAATTGTGAGTAGAGAGATGAACAAACCTTGTGTAATTGGAACAAAGATTGCAACTCAAGTTTTCAAAGATGGTGATTATATAGAAGTTGATGCGAATACTGGAACTGTGAAGAAAATATCTAAGAACTCTATTCCTAAAGACTTGCTTGATAATCTTGATTTCTTTTGTACAAGACCTATGACTGCACAAAGAGATATATTGGCAGCATTACTTTTTTGGCCTCATAAGTCAAGACTTATTTCGATTCCTGCCAATGGAAACAATCGATCTTTATATACTGAAGCTGCAGGTATGAAAACGACTTACAAAGATATGCTAAAAAAAGTTGATACATCTTCTAAACTTAAAAAGCATTTGAAAGAATATACTTTTGATATGAATAAAATGCTTAAAGTAACTAAAGAGTTGAAAAACACTTCTATTACAAATGTTAAAGAATCGCTTTATTTATTTAATGGATTTTTTGAAGCATTTACTAAATTTGGAAAATATTTAACTTTGCCTTTCGCAATTGAAAAGTATCTAGAACCTGAACTTAGAAGTTTAATTAAAAAAGAAAAACTAGATTCTGAATATGCTTTAAAAATAATTTCTTCTCCTAGTCAAATGAATGAATATCAGAGAATGAGAATTGCAATAATTGATTCTGCATTAAATAAAAAATATACTATAAAACAATTAGTTGATAAGTTTTCGTGGTATGGAGAATATGCTTATGTTGAACCATTATTGGACGCTACTTATTTTAAAAAAGAAATTAAAAAAATAACTAACTCAGAAGGTAAAAAAGAGAAAAAACAAATCTGTGCGGCCATTAATGAAGTAAAATTAAATTATCCAAAAATTTTAAAACAAATTAAAAATAAAAGATTAAAATTATTAGTCGAACTTGTACAAAATTATACTATTATTAGAGATGGAAGAATTGATGCTTTAAAAAAATCACAAGTAAATATAAGGTTCTTTTTTGAAAAAGTTGCAAAATTATTAACTAAACAAACAAAACAGAAATGGGATGGAAAACTGGTTGCAAATATGTTAATACTTGAAATTGAAGACTTCTTAAAACAAGGAATAGCTCCTAATTATGATTTAATGAAAAAAAGATTAAATCAAGAATACTTATTCTATTTTGATGGAAAATCACATGTTTTCTATAATGATGTAGAAAAAACTAGAGACTATATTTTAGATAAATACTCAACTGATGAAGATTTGATTAAAGGAACAATTGCTCAAAAAGGTAAAGCAACCGGCTGTGCAAAAATTATTAGAAAAAAATCAGACCTTAGAAAAATTCAAGAAGGAGATGTAATGGTTGCAAAAACGACCATGCCTGATTATACAATTGTTATGAAAAAATGTTCTGCAATAATAACTGACGAAGGCGGAATTGTTTCTCATGCAGCAATTGTAAGTCGAGAATTAAAAATTCCTTGCATTGTAAATACTAAATCTGGAACTACAAAATTAAATGATGGAGACTATGTGGAAGTTGATGCAAACAACGGAACTGTAAAAAAAATAACCAAAGAAAACTCCTCTCAAGCCAAAAAAGACATCTTATTAAAACCAAGAATTTCTGTTCTTCATGTTGAAGATAATAAGAAAATATTTGATTCTTTAAGAAAAGAGTTTAACAAAAAAGGAATTTATTCTCATACAGTATCAAATTTTAAAGATGCTTTTGACTTAATAAAAGAGATTAATTTTGACATTATTGTTTGTGATGGTAAATTTCCTTATGATAAAGATTCAAAATCAGAATCTAACTTTATGAAAGTAGTTGATTTATTAAAACAATATAATAAAAAAACAAAACTAATATTTTGGGCTAATTCAACTACTGTTCATGAATATGCTTTAAAAAATAAAATTGAAGCTTATAGTAAAATTCAACTTCAAGAGTTTCATTTCTCAAGAAGAGGTCGTAAATTTCAAAAAGTAAAATGTATCTCTCCTAAAGAATTAGCAGTTATTGTTGAAAATGAACTAATGAATGTATCTTTAATGAAAGAAGAGTTTAAGAAACCATTAGTTCACATGTATAAAGAACCAGCGTATGTTATGCCTGCGGTTTTTGCAACTGATTCAAGAACTGCTCATTTTGAATCAACTGTTGGAATGAACTATTCTTTTTGTCATTGTGAATTTAAAAAAGGAGTTGTGTCAGTTTATATTGATCCTTCAAATGATGGTTTAATTGCAGATAAAATATATGACAGAATTGTTAATGAGAACTTTTTCCCAGAACTATTAAGTAATGTTATTTCAAAAGCCGACTCGTTACTTAAACTAAGTCGTTCATTTAAATCATCCGATCTTTCAAAATATTCAAATAACAAGCTAGCAAATATACTTGCAGATTTTTATAAGAAGTATATTGAAATGAGAGTTTACTCTTCAATACCAACAGCAATAGAACATGTATCCAATAGATGGTCTAATTATTTATTAACAATTCTGGAGAAGAAAATTAGTAATCCTGAAGAAATAAATAAAGTGTTCCCATTATTAACAACCCCTGAAAGACTCTCATATCTAAAAGAATTTGAACTAGAAGTATCAAGAATGGCAATTAAGAAAAGTAAATTCACGTCAAAAACTTTAGCAGAAAAATATGCTTGGATAAGATATGCTTTTGAAGGAAAACCAATAAATTCTGAATTTGTAAAAAAAGAATTATCTAAACTTTCAAAAAAAGAACATCAAGAATTATTATTAACTAATAAAAAAAGAGTTTCTGAATTAAGAAAAAGTAAACAAGTTCTTTATGAAAAATATTCTTTTACATCTTCTGAAAAAGAATTGTTTAATTACGGAGCTGAAATGGTTTGGATTAAATTTTTTAGAAAAGGAATATTTGCAGAATCAAATTACTGTTCTGAATTTTTACAAAGAGAAATAGCTAAAAGAATCAAGTTCTCAGAAAAACAAATTAAACTTTTGCTACCTAGCGAAATGATGGCTGCACTTAAAACAAAAACTTTTCCAAAAGAAATAGTTAATTTACGAGCAAGAGAATTCTTCATGTTTTGTAAAAATGGAAGAAGTTATATTTTTCCTTACAATAAAAGAGATTTATTTAATAAACCAGTTGCAAAACAAATTTCTAGCGATACTTTTAAAGGAACTTCTGCTTATAATGGAATAATTTCTGGAATTGTAAAAATAGTTAATACGCCTAAAGATTTAGATAAAGTTAATATTGGTGATGTACTAGTTTCAAGATCAACAAATCCTAATATTTTACCTGCAATGAGAAAAGCAGCAGCATTCGTTACTGAAGTTGGTGGTTTAACATGTCATGCCGCAATTATTGCTAGAGAAATGAAAAAACCTTGTGTGATTGGAGCAGAAGGTGTAACAAGCGCTTTAAAAGATGGCGATTATGTAAAAGTTGATGCTGATTCTGGAATTGTTAAGAAAACTAATGGTATTAATTGGCGAGAAGTAGTTGCTAGTAGAAAATGGTATAAGCAAGCAGCTGATACTGAGCCTATTTATTCTTTTGCAACAACTGCCACAGGTATGAGTGAAATGGATTATCCTGTATTCTTTTTTTATGACCGAGTTTGTACTGCATTTTTCTCAGTAAAAGAAATGGCTAAAGAAGGAAGAGAGATTTTTGAGAAAACTAAAAAGAATCCAAAATATGTTGATAAACGAATTAATGACTGTACAGTTTATTCAAACAAACTAGTATTTTTAATGAAAAAATTATCAAAAATTGATTTCTTTAAAGCAGATTTAGAAGCTCTTAGAAAATCTTTAATGAAGTTTCATCAAATAAACTGCGATTATTGGTATAGAGCTTATTTTGTTGATAAACTTGATCCAGAAGGAGAATTAGACTTAAAATCAGAAATAAAAAAATCAAAAATTAAAATCTCTCACGATGAATTAACTAGTATTTTAAGATCACAAAAAAAGAATTTTATTGAAAATTCAAATTTAGATTTATTTAAACTTGCTTTAAAACTTCAAGGTAAAAAATTATCTGATAAAGAATTATTAGTTCATTTAAAGCCATATACTAAAAAATATTATTATATTAAAAACAGTTGGAATAAAGCTTTCATATTAACGGAGAAAGATTTCTTATTATCTTTAAAACAATTATTAAGAGATTCTAAAGATAGATTAAAAGAATTAATTTTCACACACGAGCATTTAGAATTAAATGCTAAGAAAAAAACAAAAGAATTAGAATTAAAATTAAAAATACCTGAGAGTCTAAAAAATGTATTTTATTTATTTAGAACGTTAACTGCTTTTAGAGATGATAGAAAAGAGATTGTTTTAAATTGTATTAATTTCTATGAATTGTTAGCACAAAGATTTGCAAAAGAATATGATATAAAATTATCTTTATTGCGTAAAGCTTTACCAAAAGAAGTATTGAATATTAAATCTAAATCTGATGCTAAGCAACTAGTTAAGATTTTAAGAAAAAGAAAAACATTCGTAATTGGTCACTTTAAACGTTCAGAAGGAATTAAATTAATATCTGGTTCTGAAGTTGATGAAATGTTAAGTTTATTTTTTAATCAATCAGTTCAAGAAGATAATGTTTTGAAAGGTTCGGTTGCTTGTAAAGGAAGCTCAAAAAAGATTTCTGGAAGAGTAAAAGTGATTCTTGGAGAATCTCATTTTGGAAATTTTGAAAAAGATGATATTTTAGTTGCATCAATGACTAGACCTGAATATGTTCCTTTAATGAAACAAGCTAAGGCAATTATAACTGATGAGGGTGGTATTACTTGTCATGCAGCGATTATTAGCAGAGAGTTAAATGTTCCTTGTATTATTGGAACTCAAAAAGCAACTAGAACTTTAGCTAATGGTGATTATTTAGAATTGGATTTAGTTACGGGTCATATTAAAAAAATCGATGAAAAAGAATATAAACCTTTAAAACAAATAAAAGTTAAAACTGAAATTAAAAAAATGCAAAAAGTTAAAACTGACTTAGGCGAGTTCTCTGATGAGAATGTTTTATGGTTCAAAGATTTAAACAAGGATGATATTCCTATTGTTGGTGGAAAAGGAGCAAACCTTGGGGAAATGTTTCATCATTTTAATATTCCAAATGGTTTTTGTGTAACAGTTCATGCTTACAGACGGTTCTTAGAAGAAACAACAATTGGTGCTCACATTCATGGTTTATTGGATGATTTAGATGTTGAAGATACAACTGATTTAGATAAAGTATCAAAAGAAATTAGAAATCTAATCTTAAAACAAAAATTCCCTAACGATCTTAGAAAAGACGTTTTAAAAAATTATAACTCTTTAAAATACAAAAAAGTTGCAGTTAGAAGTAGTGCAACCGCTGAAGACTTACCAGGTGCTTCTTTTGCAGGGCAACAAGATACTTATCTTAATATCAAAGGAGATAATGAAATTATTAACGCCGTACAAAAATGCTGGGCTTCACTTTTTACAAGTAGAGCAATTTATTACAGAGAAAAAAATAACTTCAAACATCGTGATGTTTTAATTTCTGTTGTCATTCAAGAAATGATTGATGCAAAACATGCGGGAGTTATGTTTACAATTGATCCAGTTAATAAAAAACATATCTTAATTGAACTTGTAGAAGGACTTGGTGAAGCTTTAGTATCTGGCCAAGTAACTCCTAACACTTACTTTATGAATAAAAAAACTCATAAACTAGAACAAGAAGTTCTTCATTTTGATGTTCCAATTGCTTTAATTGAACAAGTGTCTAAGGTTGGTGAAAGAATTGAAAAACATTACAAAAAACCTCAAGATATTGAGTTTGCGTTTAATGACAAAGGAGAGTTATTTATCTTACAATCAAGACCTATAACTACTCTCTAAGTATAACTTTATAAGGTTCTGGCAGTTTCTAAAAATTAATGAGCGAAATAAGTTTATTAGAAAAAAAATTAGCAGAAGAACCAATTAAAATCCCAAATAATCCTTTTTGGGATGTATTCAAAAGATTTTCTAGAGATGAATTAATTGCTATGGCTATTAATGTTACAGGAACAGCTGTTGCTGAAGGATTAGTAGACAGTCAGTTTTTACAAACAATGACTGGCCCATTAAGCAGAAGAACAAAAGATATTGTATTGATGACTACAGGACCTGTAGTTGAGAAAGCAGGTTTTTTCCCAGCGCATTTCAAAGAAGCTTATGATCTTTACAAAGAAGCTCCAAAAGAAGAACGAGATCAATTATCAACCTATTTTAAAGGAGCAGTAAAAAACGGAACAAAAAGTTTAATTGAAGATATTCTTATTCATGACCCTTTATATGTTGGTTTAATGTTTGCAGGTTTAAAGTATTTACCAGAAACACCTGCATGGGCTTTAGCAGCAGGAAGTTTTGCAGTAGCAGTTGTAATGGTTGCAGGACTTGAAGTAGGAGTTACAGAATTGTTTTACAAGAAATACAAAAATGCTTTGAAAAAATCTGGTTTTGGAAAAGAGGATTATTATGAATCAAGATTTTTAATTAGAGCTGATAAAAATCCTGAATCAGTTCTTGAAAGATTGTCGTATGAATTTGGACTTGAAGGACATCGAGATTTAGAGTACTATGATAGATATTTTAAAAATTCATTACCAAGCTATTCAAATAGAACTCCAAAACTCAGACTTAGAAATAGACGAAGAAATGAAACTGAATGGTTTAAAACAGCTCAAATAACTTATACTAGAGCTAACGAACTAAAAGAAGGTACTGAACAATTCAGATATTTTCCTCAAAAAAAAGAGAAAATATATTTTTATTTAGATCAAGATATGCCTGATTCAATAAACGCAATTAAAGATGATAAAGTTCGAAGAATTTTATCTAGAGCTCAAGATGATGGTTCTTACTCGGACATTCATTTCACAAGGTCGGTTGCACACAATCCAGAATTACTAGTTTCAACAGACCAAGTTTATCATATTAAAGAAAGACCTTATTTTGTTGCAGAATTAAAAGTTTACAAAGATACAGAACTTTTAAAAGAAGCAATGCGTTATGTTATGAGAGAATTTCCAGTTGTACAAACAACACATGGGAAATTAGAACTTTCAAATTTTAATGGAAATTAAATGCTAACTCGTCTAATATTATCTTTCCAAACATCATAGACGATGAAATTATCAGTAATTTTTTCTCCAACAAGAGTCTTTATTGCTTGAGAAACAATAATTCCTGCTGCAAGATGAGTTGTGGCATTTAATATCCCTTCTTTTTTAATTTCAGGAATTTTAATTTTGTCAACAACTTTACTGAATAAATATTTTTTGTCAGAAATAAAAATTGCTCCTTGACAACCACCATATTTGCAATTAACTAAAGGCATTTTTTTCTTAACATAATTTGCAACAAGTTTCATAGTATCTAAGTCATTACTGCAATCAATTATTAAATCTGAATCAACTAAGAAAACATTACTATCGACAAGTTCTTCGTGAAATGTTTTAATTGTAGTTTTTGGGTTAATATCTTCAAGTCTTTTTTTTGCTTGTTTTGCTTTGAATTTATTATCGTCTTCTTCTAAGAATAATGTTTGTCTTTGAAGGTCTGCAAGTTCAACTCGGCCTTTATCAATTATTCGAAGGTTAATGCCTTCTCTGGTTAACATTTCAGCAACAACCGTTCCTAAACCACCAAGACCTATAACTGTAACTGTTTTAGTTCTTAATTCTTCAGCTTTTTTCCCTATCTCAGATACTCTTTCCTGATATTTAAACTTCATCATAAAAAAGAATTAAAGGACAATTTATAAAGGTTATGGGCGGTTATAGAGAATCAATTACTACTTTTAAGAAACAAAGTCATACTCTTATATGTGTACAAGGTTCATATTGTAAAACTCATCAGAATATCTGTTCTAATTTTTTTATTATTGATAAAAGTCCGATAATTTAATAATGGGCATTTTAGTTGCTTGAATCATTTTTTTAATATCTTTTTTTAATTGTTTTAAATTAAGACCAAAAGCAGTTTCTGGAAAACATAAATGAAAGTATGAATCATCGTCTTCATCAATTGGAGACTTATAAATTTGCATCGAATTTTCTTCACAAATATCATCTTTAACAACTCTATAATCATCTGGAAACCTTTGATTTAAAAGCCCCAGTTTAAGAAAAGACTCTTCAAAATCTTTTTCTTCTTCATTTAATTGCAAATTAAATTTTTTAGATAATGATGCCAAAGACAGAACTGGTCTTTTATGAGCTGCCAACATTTTTTCTAAGTCAGATTTTAATTCGCTTAAATCTAAACCAAAAGGGTCACTTGGTTTAGCACTATATGCTACTAATCTATTATTCTCATAATGAGCACTGTGAACTGTATAGCACTCTTGCTCTAAGAAATCATGTTTAATAATTCGATAATTCCAAGTACCCATCTCTTTAATAATATTTTAATAGTATTTATGTTTTTTCTTATTTAATGGTTCGTATGCCAAAAGAAAAGAATGAAGAACATCCAGTTCTAAAAAATGCTCATCTGTTTTATGAACGAATAAAAGAGATTTCTGATAAACATCCAAAACCAAAAGAAGATTTCTTTGGAGCATCACCAAATCTATTTGTAGGACGATATGGTTATCCAAATATTAACGTTGGAATTCTTTCAAACGAACATGTTAATGAAGATTATGATAATCCGAAAATTTGGTATGAGAAAGGTTTTGATATTCCAAAAATAGTTTCTATGAGGAGTTTTTTGATTAATTCAAATTTTAAATCCAATATTAAATCTTTCAACGATCGATTATTTGATATGACTCGAGAAGTAGCGATGGCAAAAAAGCCTGTTGATGTTGAAATTAATTTAGAAAAAAAGCCCCATTATAGATTAGAAGTGAGTTCAGATATTACTCCATATGGTCCAACAGTTAAGATGAAAAAGGCTCAGATAACTGAAAATCCTTCAATTCCGACAAAAGTTGAAAAAGTGTATTCTCAAGACGATCTAAAGGCAAGTGATGCAATGAATTATTTATCGAGGCATGAATTTGATGAGCGATATTTAACGAAATTATTGAGTGCTGGAACTATGGGTTTAAAGGCAGGTAGAAAATTAGTTCCAACAAGATGGAGTATAACTGCAGTTGATGATACTTTAGGAAAAAAGCATATTAAAGATATTAAAGATTATACTAGCAGAACAAATTATCACGTTTTTTCAGGCGACTACATGGGAAACTATTACATCATATTATTATTTCCAGAAATTTGGAGCTATGAATTATTTGAAACATACATGCCAAAAGATGATTCAAAGAAAAAAGATTTGAAAACATTTACTGATTATGAAGGGATGAATGGAAGAAAAGAATATGCTTACAATACAATGGGTGGGTATTATGCAGCAAGACTTCCAGTTCTTGAACATTTAAAACGAGTAAAACGACAAGGTTCTGCTTTAGTATTGAGATTTGTAACTGATGACTACTGGGTTCCGCTTGGTGTGTGGGTTGTAAGACAAACAGTAAGAACAACACTTGAAAATAAACCACTAGAATTTGGAAGCAAAGAACTAATGTTAAAATACGTTAAAATACTTGTTCAAAAGAAATTTGGTTATGATGTTGATAATTTATTGACTAACAGTCGATTATTAAAAGAGATGAAAAGTCAAGCAAAATTAAATAGTTTTTTCTAATTTTTTCGTAGTTATCACAGTTTATTTTCACAAAATTTATAAATTACTTAGTCTTACTATGTCTTATGAAATGTCAGAACTCTTTTCTGATATTCATAAAATATGAGGACAAATTTTATGAGATCTATTACAATAAAAGTTGAGGATTTATTATTTGTAGAGATGCAAAAAGCATTAAAACCATTATATACTACGAAAACAGAGTTTATTAGAGAAGCGATTAGAGATAAGCTTAAAAAACAAGAAACTGATTATTATTTAAGAAAATATTTTGGTTCATTAAAACCAAAAAATGATTTGACTGATAGAGAACTTAGAGAATTAGCAGGAAAAGAACTCTTTGAAAAATTTAATTTAGATTAAATCTTCTGGTTTGTTTACTTTAATAAGTTCATTTAATTCAATAAAATGTTTATCTCTAGTTATTAAGATTGCTTCATAATTTCTGGCAATAATTGCATGAATGCCATCGTATTTTGAAATGTGTTTGTCTTTAGAAAGTTTTAAGCCTTCTATAAATTCTTGTTTAGAACAAGAAACGATTTTTTTGTTTTTTACAACTTTGAAAATTTCTTTTATCAATAGTTCATTAAATCTATTTCTAAGTTCTTTTATAACAAAGTCAGATATTATAATGGTCCAATTATTCTCATTAACTGTTCTAAAAAATTTAAAAGCCCATTCACCTAAAGGTCGAAACTTATCTTTACGATTTTCAAAATAATCAATCCAAATACAAGTATCAACATAGAATCTTTTCATTATTATTTTAAGAATTTAAGATTTAAAACAGTTCATAGTATGAAATCGTAAAATTTTTACTTATTGCAGAATATTTTCGAAAGTTTTTGACCACAAAGCTTATATAACATTGCCTTCTTTTTGAAGTTTCTAGCAATTACAAAGACAACAGCGAGGTATTTACAGTGAAAAAGATTTGTATTATTAACCAAAAAGGTGGTGTTGGAAAAACAACAACTGCAATTAATTTAGCAGCAGGATTTTCTAGATTCGATAAAAAAGTTTTATTAGTAGATTTAGATCCTCATAGCAATGTAGAACTAGCAATGGATTTAGAACGAAGTTATTCGTCATATGACTATCTTTTCAACGGAGTAATTCTATCAGAATGTATTAATGAAGTTGGACAAAATTTAGATGTTATAAAAGCAGATACTAAACTATTAGGAACTGATGAAAATTTAATGGACCCAGAAATTTGTCAAAAATTAAATGATAAACTAGATTTAATTGAAGGTTATGATTATGTTATTTTTGATTGTGCTCCATCAATGACTTTACTTAATAGATTCTTTTTTTTATTCACTAAAGAAGTAATCATTCCTACAACAACTGATCCATTAGGATATGCTAGTTTAAAGAAAATGTTGACTTTTATAGAACAGTTTTCAGATTATAATGAAACAACTGTAAAAGTACTAAAAATAGTTCCAACATTATTTGATAGACGAAATAAAATTTGTAAACAAGTCTTAGAAAAAATGAACGATGAGTTTTATGGGACTGTTTCAGCACCAATTAATCTTAATTCTAAACTAAAAGAAGCGCCAAGTCAAAAGAAATCAATCTTTGCTTACGCGCCAAAATCAACAGGTGCAGAAGATTATACTTCATTAGTTCAAAGTATTATTTCAGTTGATGAAACTTTTATGGAAAAAACACCTTCTATTTCAGTTACAGAATAATTTTTATTTGATTAAATTTATTTAATCATGCCAGTGATTTATTACTGAGCATTTTTACTCCATTCTTTAAATAAAGTAGAAAGTGGTTCGATTAAATCAGTAAGTTCTTCGTATTCCATTATTGAGTCAGAAATTCCTCTGGTTGTATCTTTAATAACTGTTCCTCGTTTCATCACAGTTATAATTTTCTTGCCTTCTGCAAACGCGATTCCTGCTTCAATTGCACGACCAGTAGGTTTATTACTCATATCAATGAACAAACAATCACATTTTTTTATTTCTTTTTGTGCTCTTTGCATCAATGCTTTTGCACTATCAAACACTTTTTGATAATTTTCAACATCTCTAACAAAACAGAAATCTTCAAATCCACTTTTCTTTAATATAGAACATAAGTGTTCAATCTCTTTTTTGTTTTTTCCTTCTTTAAATGGTGCTGTAATAAAAACTTTCATAGAATTGTTGTTTCTTAAATTAATATAAATGTTTCTACGCAAGCTTGTCTTCGTATCAAAACTTTCTTTGAAAGAAAGTTTTTTATATCATAATATTTTCTCTTTATCTATGGATTTGGGGGTTTTTAAAGATAAGTTTGAAGAAGCTTATGCTAAAAAAGAGTTCATTACTTTCTTTTGTAAATGTAAAATCGTTTATAGTGGTCGAGCTGAAGCAGTGTTAGGAAAAGGTGACCGAATGGTTGGTGTTAAGCAAGACGGAACTATATTTGTTCATCAGCCTGAAGGTGGAAACCCGATTAATTATATGAAAGCAGGTGGTTCGGCTGAATTGGTCAAACATGATTATTGGATGTTTTTTAAAGCATATAATCCTTTAACAAAAGAATATCTCGAGTTAGAAATTTCCAGAGTTTATTCTTTTGCAAGTCAAAGACTTGAAGATGGACAAAAACAATTACTTGCAGGTTCAGAAGCTGATATGAGTGATATGATTAAACAGAATCCAATTTTAATTAGTGATGATTTCAAACCTTTATCTCGAGAAGAACATACTAAGTTTGGTTTTATAGATGTGTTTGGTCATGATAATAAAGGAACACTCATAATTATTGAATGTAAACGTTACACAGCAGGACTTGATGCAGTTCAACAATTAAGAAGATATGTTGAAAAAATTAAAGAGTTAAGAGGAATAAAAACTGTTTCAGGAATAATTGCAAGTCCAAAAATCTCTCCTAATGCAGAAGAAATGTTAAAAAAATGGGGTTTTACTTGGAAGTTAGTTAATCCTCCGATGAGATTGATTAGACATAATAAGTCGCAGAAAGGTTTAGATGCTTTTTTGAAATAATTCTACTTCAAACATTTTTTACAAGCAGTTAAACCTTTAGAATTAGCTTCTTTTTTAGAAGTATATAAATCAATTTTATTTTTAGGAACTTTATTCATCAATCCGCAATTGGGTTTATGATATTTATTGCTGTTTTTAGCACTAGCAAATAACTCTGATTTTAGAGGGTGTTTTTTTACATCAAATATTTCAATTTTATCTTTAAAATCAGTTATTTTTAACTGAGAAAATCTTTTTTTTTGAGTTGAAGAACTGAATTTAACTAAGAACATTCCGAGTATTAATGCACCTATTATTTCAACAGAAAGAGGAGCTCTTAATTCTGTTGCAGGAAATAAAATCATCATAACGATGAAAACTGCGATTATGGAAAAAAGAACAAAAATAAACCACTCTATAAATTTCCATTTCTTTTCATTAATTAAAATTAGGAACAGTAATGCTTCTGAAATTATTAATAGTACTATGAAGAATAACTTCATTAAGGCTTGGTTGAATAGTAATAAGAATAGAATTAAAACTACTTGAGAAAATAATCCAAATAAAACAGTTTGTTTATATTTCATCCTAACCCCTAAACTATTCTAAACAAATACTATATAAAAAAGTTTCTATTTTAAAGTAGTTATTCTAGTTTCACAAAATTTTATAAATGAGAATTAGTTCTTTATACTTATGAAATGCTCAGTTTGTAAAAATAAGATTGAAACTATTTTTTTAAATAAGATACTTGGTAGTCATGTAAAAGATGCAAAAGGAAAAAGACATCCTGTTTGTAGTAAATGTCAAAGCGAGCATACGACGGACGAAATTCGGACGAAACTTTAGTTCTGCTCCTACAATCAATCAATTTGAAGTGGGGGCTCACAGATGCCTCTGTAGCATAGTAGCTATTGCGGTTGCTTCGTAAACAAAAACAAGTTTTTGAAACTCGAAAACAAGTTTTCGAGAAAGCAACAGGTCGAGGGTGCAACTCCCTTCAGAGGCTTATTTTAATATTAGAAACCTTTAAATATAAGCACTATTAACCATAGTTAATACGTAGGTGATATTCATGGCAAAAAAAATTTCAAAACAAAAAATAAACAAAGATATGACTCTAGGAGAGTTGATGATGGAGTATCCACAAGCAGCTGAAATATTGATGGAAGAAGGAGTTCACTGCGTAGGTTGTGGAGCTGCACAATGGGAAACAATCGAACAAGGCTTAGCAGGACATGGTAGATCTGCAAAAGAAATTGATGCATTAGTCAAAAAAATGAATGATATGTTTTGTGGTACATCAAAAAAAGCAGATAGTAAATCTTCAGAAGAAATCACTGTTACTAAAGAAGCTGCAAAAAAAATTAAAGAACTAATTAAAAAAGAAAATAAAAAAGCAATTGGTTTAAGAATCGATGTTACTGAAGGCGGATGTTCTGGTAGTCAATACGAACTTGATTTTGAAACTAAAGAGAAGAAAGGAGATTATGTTTTAGAAGCTCATGGTACTAAAGTATTTTTAACAAAAGATGCTTTAGGAAAGTTAAAAGGAGCGGAACTTGACTATGTAGAAGGACTTCATAGCGCTGGTTTCAAAATTAATAATCCGAACGCTCACAACACTTGTGGTTGTGGAGATTCTTTTAATTAAGTTTATTGTTAAGAATTTTTTTTAATTTATATCTTGAAAATATTTTAAATATTTTTCATCTGGGTCTGGAGAAAGACCATTTATTATTTCTTTAGCTTGTCTTAAAACAGTTAAGTATGTGGTAATATTTGAACCTAGCTCAAAATGAATTTGTTCTGGAAATGAACTTACATCTATATAAAAAGTTCTGGCTGTAGAAATATAAAAATCTGGTTTGATTAAACTATTTTCAAAACTTTCTGGATAAAGTCCGTGAAAAAACATAACATTATCTGCAAATTGAATTTTTAGGTTTGAAGAATTTTGGTTGTTTTCTTTTATTTTTATAATTAAATCTGAAACGTATTCGTCAGCACTCATATAATCAATCGTTTTCTTTGCATAACTTTCTAATAATCCGCTTAGATAAATTGCAGGCATGTGGTGTTGTTCTAAATCTTTATTTTGCATGATGAAAGATGCTGCAACTAACTTTGTAAAAAACAAGTCATCGTACGCTATGCCTGTTGACTCAAAATCTATTCTTGTATTTTGTCTGAGCTCGTACAAAAAATTTTCGCGTTTAGAATATATGTTCTCTGTTATAGTTCCACCCTATAGAGAACTAATTCTGAATTTTAAGTTATATAAACATTTCTATTTAAGCAAATATTGTTACTAGTAAGTGGTAAAAAAGAGAAACATTTAAATATGGGTTTGGCATTCCTAAATGATAAAGTATTAATTTAAGATTAAAAAGAGGTAAAATAAAATGGGAAAAAGATTAGAAAAAACTTTAGATTTTGTATATGAAAATGCTCAGCCTATATTTTGGGGCGGATTTTTGGCAGGAATTGTAACTGTTGCTGGATTAGCAATCAAAAACAATAATGATTATATTGCTGAAAATACATTTACAGATACTGTGAAAGTTGAGAATATTTTATTCAACATTGACAAAAATGATCTTGGTACTTATGTGAAAATTTTTTCTGATGATGGTAAAACTGTAAAACATGATTGTTCTAAAGATATTGTTGAGAATTTGACTTTTACAATTAAGAAAGGCGGAGATGTTGAAGTTACAGGTTATCCTGCAAGGAATGGAGATTATACTATAGCAACTGACTTAAGACCATTAAAACCGGTTGAACCAGTTAATTACGCAAGTAAATAAAAGAGGTAAATATGACTGAACAACAACCAAGTAAAAACATTCAAACGAATGGATTTGGAACCAGTATTAGTAACAAATTTGATTATGTTTGTGACTTTGTTAGTTTTTATAAAAAAAGTTTGATTGCAACTGCGGTTGTTGGTTTAGCTGTAGTCTTGGGAATCAATGAATGCATAGACGTTCATAATTATATCAAGGACAATACTTTTACAGACACTGTAACTGTCGTTGACAAAAGAGCTGAGAATTTTAAAATGAGAGTTCTAGATAGTGATGAACGAGTAATAATTTATGGTGTGAATCACAGTGATGAATTGTTAGATTTGGATATGAGAATCAAGATTGATGGGCAAGTAGTGTTTACAGGTCACCCTTATCGGAATGATGTGACCTCTATCAAAGCTATTGAATTAAAACCGTTAAAATTAGTTAATTACGCAAGTAAATAAAAAGAGGTAAACTAAAATGGAAACACAAACTAAAGGAAAACTGGCATTGGCTGGTTTAGTTGGTTTATTTATTGCAGCAGGTGTTCATTTAGTAAAAGAAGAAGCTTATGCTGATGAACATTCATTTATTGATACTGTGACTGTAAATCAAGTTGATTTTACGTATAAGGATATTACAATTACTGCTGATGATAGCTTGGTTATTAATTATCGTGCTAGTTCTTCCATAATTAGAAATCTTAATTTAGAACTTAGAGAAGGTAAAAGAATGGTTTTTGATGGTTATCGTGTTGGTGAAGATTCTTTAAATACTATTAAAGCGCGTGCAATTCATGTTCTTCCAACTGATTATGGAAGTAAATAAAAGAGGAACATCAAAAACGAAGTTTTTGTGCCTCAAAAATTGAAAATTTTTGGAGGAAATAAAATGATAAAAAACATTGGAGATTTTATAAACACTCACATATATGAATATAGATCAACTGAAGTAGTTAATGAAGAAGGATATTCTACTATTAAAGGAGTTCCAAGTCTTCATTCAAAAACTGATATTTCTGAAATGATTTCTTTATTAGAAGAAAATGATTTTGAAGAAGTTGGAGTTTTATTTGCTACAACTCTTAGAGAACCAAAAGAAACAGAAAATAAAGAAAATAATAATACTTATGTTGATAATCATGATGAATGGACTGTTTATTCTAAAGAAAATGGCAATATGGTTGATGAAGTTTTTATTTCAACTAGTAATAGAGTTATGAGGAGACAGAAAACTCAAGCAGCAAGTTTGAAAAGTGATTGGAGTGAAGATACAACAGAACTAATGTTTAATAATCAAGCTTATTTAGCAAATGTTGAACATGCTTATAACGTAATTTCTTTTTTTGGATATCAAAGCAAACCAACAACTCCTCGTTTATTATCTGCAGCACTTATTGCAGGAGGAATGTATTTTGGAGTAGAATCAGGAACTGATTCCGGAGCCTTATTAGGAATGGCTACTTTTTTTACTGGAATTATTAGTTTAGCATCTACTGCGGCTCCTCATTTAAGTGGAGCTATTAAAGATTTAAAACAAGACTTAAAAGCTGATTTACTTGTTGGTGATAAAGCTTTAGATTATATCATCAAATAATTTTTTTTATAATTTAATTCTATTCGAAAATCTTATTAATGAATTAATTGTTTCTTTTTAAATGAAGAATAATTCTATGCTTGAAGGAAATATTTGGAAGACGATGTTCAAACTTTCATGGCCAACAATGATTGGCATGATATTTCATACAGCTTTTAATGTAATTGATACTATTTTTGTTGGAAGAATTTCAGCTGAAGCTATTGCTGCAGTAAGTATTGCATTCCCATTCATATTCTTTTTCTTCGCATTTGCACAAGGAGTTGGTACAGGAACCACTTCATTAATTGCAAGAAGTCTTGGTGCAAAAGATAAAGAAACTGCTCAAAGAGCTGCAAAGCACTCTTTGTTAATTGGAGTTGTTTTTTGGGTTATATTTGGAATGTTGGGTTTTTTCCTAGCTTCATCTTTATTTCCTTTCTTTGGAGCTAACGAGACAATAATGCCGATGGCAAAGTCTTATACTTATATGATTTTTTCAGGATTTATATTTACATTTTTGTTCTTTTCAGCATCAAGTATTTTCAGAGGATTTGGAGATATGAAAACACCGATGTATGTTATGATTTTCTCAGTTGTAGTTAATATTGTGCTGGATGCTATTCTCATCTTTGGTTGGGGTTTTATTCCAAGGATGGAAGTTTTTGGAGCGGCCTTAGCAACTGTTATCGCTAGAGCAGTTAGTTGTGTTGTAATTTTATCATTATTATTTTCAAAAAAATCAAAATTGAAGATTAATACTCATTCATTTACTTTCGATTGGAAAATTATTAAAGATATTTTCAAAGTTGGAATTCCAAGTTCATTAAACATGATTGTTATGTCTCTTGGTGCAATGTTTTATACAAAAATGGCCTCGTTAGTTAGTCCGTTGGCAATTGCAATGTATGGGATAGTTTCAAAATTAGAATCAATAGCTTTCTTGCCAGTAATTGGTATTTCTGTTGCAACAGTAACTTTAGTTGGTCATAATTTTGGAGCTAAAAATTTTAAACGAATTAAAGAAATAGCTGTTAAATCTTCAATAATTTCTTTTATTTTCATGTCTATTATGGGTTTTATTTTTTGGTTTTTTCCAGAGTTTTGGATAAGTATATTTTCAAATAATCCGGAAGTTTTAAGCTTAGGTCGTGATTATATTAAGATAATTTTTTGGTCTTTTGGATTTGTTGGTTTAGGAATAATTATTGGAAGTTTATTTCAAGGTTTGGGGCGTGGAACTCCAACTTTAATGATTACTTTAACCAGGGCATTAGCAGGTTTACCCGTGGCTATAGTTTTATGGTTTGTAATGGGTATAAATGGTGTTTGGGTAGGTTCGGTAATTTCGATACTTGTTGGTGCGGTCGTTGGTTTTATTTGGTTAAAATTAAGTTTTAAGAAGTTAATGGTGTATTAAGTTCTATAAATAACCTAATTTTTTTAAATATTTTTTCAGATCGTTATATTCTTTGTCTCTGTTAAGAATGCATAAAATTTTTACAATATTTTTATCTACTAAGTATATTATTCTTTTTTCTCTTTTATTATCTTTAAATCTTATTCTAAACAAAAATAGTTTATATCCTATAATTCTTTTATTTCGAAAAGGATTTATTTTAACTAATTGTAATTTCTTATCGATTAACTTGCATCCTTCTTCACCGATTACAGCTAGTTGCTCTAAGAAAAAATTTGTCGGTTTTAAAGAAAAACTCATTTTATTTTTTTCTTAATTTTTGAAATAATTCTTCTTCAGTCCCATAAAGATTTTCTTTTTCACTTGCTTTGATTAATTTTTTTACAAGGTTTAGTTCTTTTTCTGAAATCTTAGGTTCTTCAAAGAGTTTTTCTCTGACTGTTTCTTTGATAAATTCTTGTATGTTTCCATAGCCATTTTCAGTAGCGTACTTTTGAGCGGAATTTAGCATGTTTTCAGTCATTCTCACATTAATTTGTGTATTCATAGTATCTATTAGTATCTATTGGTATTTAAATCTTTTGATTCTAAACATTAAGTTGTATCATTGTTGGATCACTCATAAAACTTTCTCGTTGAATTTCATCAATGATGTAGTAAACTTGTTTTTCAGTTATCTTAAACTTCGTTTCCATTAATTCAATGAAATCTTCTAATTCTTTTACATGTTCAAATATTCCTTCAACTAGAAAATCGTACCCATTATTGATTTTAAATAAAGAGTTTACGCTTTCTTGACACATCAAATATTTTTTCACTTCTTCTCTTTGTTCAATGTCGACTTTCAAAGTTATATTTGCTCGGCACAAATATCCTAATTTTGTGAAATCAATTAATGTTGTGTGTTTTGTTATGAACTCTTTTTCTTGAGCTTTTAACTTATCGTATAAAGTTGATATTGGTACTCCTGTTTTTCTACTTATTTTTGTTAGTGTTTCTCTTGCGTTTTGTCTTAAATATGATAAAAACATTAAATCTTTTTTTTTCATTTCTTTTCACCTTCCGATTTTTTTGGAACTTTTTTGTTTGTTCCGGAAAATCTAGTATTATAAGCTGTGAAAAAATTATATAATTTATCCTAATAACTTATATATTGCTATATAATTATATACTTACGAAATATTTATATATTTGAATGTTTTTTTATACTATATGAAGAGGAAAGTAATACAATTAGCAGGAAAAACATTAGTTGTTTCTTTACCAAGTAAATGGGCGAGATCACTTGGAATCAACAAAGGCGATGAAATTGATGTCTTAGAAGACAAGCATGGATTACTTATAGCAACTGAAGGAACAGACGTAATAAATGAAAAAGAAATAAATCTTTCAGAATTAAAAGGGATGTTAAATCGATATATTGGTGCATTATACAAAGCAGGATATGATCGAATAAAAGTTACTTTTGAAAATGCAGAACAATTAAACATAATAAATAACACTATCAGACGTTCATGTATAGGGTTTGAAATAATAGAAGAAGGTAAAAACTTTGTTTTAATAGAAAGATTATCTAAATCTGAAGCAGATGAATTTGATAAAGTATTGCGAAGAGCGTTCTTATTTTTATTAGGAGTTGCTGAGGATAGTATTGTTGCAATTGAACAAAAAGATGATGAAGAATTGAAGAACATAATTTTAAGGGACGACAATATTAATCGATTCACAGATTTTTGCAGACGAATCTTAAATAAAGGTAAATACAAAGGAGATAAAAGAGTAGCACCGTTATATTATATAACTGAACAATTAGAAAAAGTTGGAGATATATATCGAGATTTATGCAAACATCATATTAACAATCCTAGTTCAATAAAAAAAGAAACTTCTGAATTGTATAGGCAAGTAAATTCTTTCCTTAGAAATTTCTATGAATTATTTTATGATTTTAAATTAAATAAACTAGAAGATTTTGGAACGAAAAGAACTAAATTAAAGAAACAAATAGTTAATGCTATTGAATCAAAACAAGATAGAGAATTACTTTATTTTTTGAAGAATATTTCTGAAACAGTATTTGAAATGAACTCTGCATTATTAGCTTCACAAGTTTAAATTAATTGTTTGAGATGATTGTGTGTTGTTGCATTCAAAAAATTAACGAACGTATCTTTTAATTTTCCTTGTATTGTTTCTAAAGTTTTTTCAGTATACATTAAAGCAATATCATTTTTACCCTGATTTAAATTCGCTCCAATTTGACAGAATAAATTATGAACTTTATTTTTGTGATAATTGTCATTCATTTCATAAATTAAATCTTTGTTTACACCAAAATCCATTAATGAATTAACATAATGGCTTATTAATTCAGATTTATCCAAATGATCAAAGAAAGGATTTTCTAAAAAATGACTTAAATCAAACGTTAAATCACCAACACATTTCTTTTCCCAATCAATAATTGATCCTCCTTCTAAAACATTACATTCATAAAAATCTCCGTGTAAAAAATGAGGCGTATAACTAAAATTCATGAATTCATTATAAGCTTCAATAAAAGGACCTGTTGAATCGTTAAATCCAAGTCGATGATTTTTATCAGTAACTTTACCTTTAATTGCTCGTTCTATGAAATTATTAAAATAACTTATTTTTGGAACATTAACTTCGTAAACTTTTTCTTGATCTGCAATACCAAAAAAATATTCTTCACCTTTTAATTCTAATTCTTCAGTTGCTAAAAAATGAACTTTAGCCATGGTTTCTAAAACTAATTTTATTTCTTTAGTTAAAGCTTTTGGACTTAAAGCAGGGGCTAATTCTTCAAGAGTCAAACCTTTTTTTCTTTTTTGAAAATAAAATATTTCATCATCTTGTTCAAAATAACTTAATGGAATAGGCACCTTATCAAAACTTTTTTTATCAAACAAAGCCAGAGTATTTGAAATAAAAGAATGAGTTACATATTCTTCTTCTAAACGTTTTCTTTCTTCAACTAAATCTCTTCTTGAATCATTAGTCTTTATGATGTAAAGATTTTCAGAAATGATGTTTGTCAAATCAACTTTTACAGGATTAGAAGAACTTTTTTCAAAAGAGCCAAAAATCCCTTCTTTTTTTAAAGAGAAATTCGGATCTTTTCTTAACAAATTAATGACTTTTCTACTAGTATCGAGGTAATGAAATTCATCACCTTTTACGTCGAGCAGACTAACCAGAACATTACCAACAGATGAGTAATCGCCTGTTTGTTCTAAAGACGATTCAAGTTCTGAAATAGTATGATTAATTCCTTTGAATTGAGATAAAATATTTTTTATTAATGAATTAAAAAGCAGATTATTTTGAGTATCATAGTTAATTGCTTTTAAACTGCTGAGTAAAGCTTCTGAAGGTAATTGTTTAAATGATTGAATAATTGCTGTTCCAAAGTATCCTGAAGAACTTTTAGGATTGGAGTCTATAACCTTCATAAAAAATTCCTCTGCTTTTGCCATTTCCAATAGTTTAATATGTAAAAACCCTAATTGTAATAAATTGTTTTCCTTCTTAGGATTTAATTCATAAGCTTTATTATAGTTTTTTAAAGCATCTTGAAGAAGGTCTTTTTTTTTATAACAGCTCCCTAAACCTAAGTAATAGGTGTCATTGTTTGATTCTAATTCGATTATTTGTTTGTAATAATTAATTGCTTCATCGATTTTTCCTTGTTGATAATAACATTCTGCTAATAAGTAGATTTGATTATGATTGTTTGGCATTATTTCGACAATTTTTTCAAACAAAAATGATGCTTCTTTGAAAGCCTTTTTTTCAAAAAAATTCATTGCAGAATCCATTAAATCAGCAATGTTCTCAGATGCTATTAGTTGTTCTAATTCTTTTTTAAATTTAACACCCATTTCAATTAGAAAGTTAATATTTTATATAAACTTTTACAAGCTTTTTAAATAATGGTTTTTAAGACCTGAAAAAGCCGTTTTTTATAGAAAAGTTTTTAAAGAGTTATGTATTAATTTTAATACAACTTCTAAAGTTGTTTTTATGAGGGTGAAAAGGTAAGAAAATGGCAGAAAATACTAATAGTTATGATGCAAAAAATATTACTGTTCTAGGAGGCTTAGATGCTGTTAGGAAAAGACCTAGCATGTATATTGGAAGCACTAGTGAACGAGGTTTACATCACTTAATTTATGAAGTCGTTGATAACGCAATAGATGAAGCTATGGCTGGTAACTGTACTTCGGTTAAAGTTACGATTCACAAAGATAATAGTGTTTCTGTTGAGGATGATGGAAGAGGAATTCCAGTTGATATGCATCCGAAATTCAAAATGTCTGCATTAGAAGTTGTAATGACAAAACTTCATGCAGGAGGAAAATTTGACGATAAAACTTACAAAGTTTCAGGAGGACTTCATGGAGTAGGAGTTTCAGTTGTAAATGCTTTATCATCTAGTTTGGAAGTGTGGGTTAAAAGGGATGGACAAATTTATTATTTAACTTTTGACCACGGAAAAACAAACTCTAAAATAAAAATTTTAGGTAAAACTGATGGTCGAGGAACAACTGTAAAGTTTAAACCTGATAGTGAAATATTCTCTATTACAGTATTCGATTTTGATACTGTTGCAACTAGACTTAGAGAATTAGCTTTTTTAAATAAAGGATTAAAAATAGAATTTGAAGATGAACGTGAAAGTAAAAAGAAAGAATTTCATTATGAAGGCGGAATTATTAGTTTTGTAGAGCATTTAAACAAGCATAAAACTGCATTACATGAACCAATCTATCTTCATCAAACAAAAGGAGATATTGAAATGGAAGTAACCATGCAATACACTAATGCTTTTACTGAGAACGTATTTTCTTTTGTTAACAATATTAATACTCATGAAGGTGGAACGCATCTTTCTGGTTTTAAAACTGCTCTTACAAGATCATTAAATAATTACGTTGAAAAAACCAACAAATCTGGTAAAGAAATTAAGTTTTCAAGCGAAGATGTAAGAGAAGGATTAACTGCGATTATTTCTATTAAAATTCCTGAACCGCAATTTGAGGGTCAGACCAAAACTAAACTTGGAAATTCTGAAGTTAAAGGGATTGTTGATAGTTTAGTGAGTTCTGGATTAAATACTTTTTTAGATGAAACTCCTAAAGTCGCTCGAGAAATTATTGAGAAATCTTTGAATGCTGCTAAAGCAAGAGATGCTGCAAAAAGAGCACGAGAACTTGTAAGAAGAAAAAGTATTTTAGAAACTTCAACTCTTCCAGGTAAATTATCTGATTGTTCTGAAAAAGATGCTAGTAAATGTGAAGTATTCTTAGTAGAGGGAGATTCGGCTGGTGGAAGTGCAAAACAAGGACGAAATAAAGAATTTCAAGCAATCTTACCATTAAAGGGTAAAATTTTGAATGTTGAAAAAGCAAGAATCAATAAAATTATGACTAGTAATGAAATCATAACAATTATTACTGCTCTTGGAACAAGTATTGCAGAAGAATTTAATCTTGAAAAAGCGAGATATCATAAAATTATAATTATGACTGACGCAGATGTTGATGGAAATCATATTACAACTTTAATTCTTACTTTCTTTTTTAGATATATGAAAGAATTAATCGATGCAGGGTTTATTTACTTAGCTCAACCACCACTTTACTTAGTAAAGAAAGGTAAAAGCAAACAATATGCTCAAACTGAAGAAGAAAAAGATGCACTTCTAAAAGAATTTGGTGCTGGAGCTTCAATTCAACGTTATAAAGGTCTTGGAGAAATGAATCCTGATCAATTATGGGAAACAACTATGGATCCTACAACTAGAACTTTAAAGCAAATAAAAATTGAAGATGCTGTTGAAGCTGACCGAATATTTACAATCTTAATGGGTGAAGAAGTTGAACCGCGAAGAGCATTCATCGAAACTCATGCGAAAAAAGTTGTGAACTTAGACATCTAATTTTTTTTTATTCTATTTAGT